>OGPT01000702.1_pt1 | contig 34665 bp, 33 predicted proteins | sample 1552951 | NCBI WGS metagenome assembly OGPT01 (sample SAMEA2580224, study PRJEB22360) | human gut metagenome | biome: human gut; feature: human-associated habitat; material: faeces | place: Denmark | collected 2008/2010
CTTTCTTTTCTTCTTTTTGATCACACTGTAATCAAATTCAAATGTAATTCGATTATCAAGCATTGCATCAACAAGTTCTTCCTTTGTCATCTTAATATTTTCCATCGCATTCTCCATTACCAATACATTTCCATTGCATAGAGCAGATTGTACATTTTTTTGAGTGTCTTATTGTTCTTTTTCTCTTTTTTTTTCTGTTTCTGAATTTTTCATTTAAATCACTCCATTTCTTCTATGATTATTCCAACACTTCTCATATAATCATCTTCCAACATTAATATTTTCTCTATTGTTTCCCTATCTGTGTTGCATCTTTCCGCAATAAAGTTAACTGCGTCTTCAAATACATATATTGGTGCATCCATTCATTCTTCCTCCTACTTCAACTTCATCTGTGCCTTCATTGCACTGTATTTTTTTTCTTCAGTAAAACCAAGCATAAGCTCTCTTTGATAATCATAAGAACTTATTCCTAAAGCTTCACATATGTCCCTCGCCTTATACCCGTTTTTTCTCATGTCTTCTATGATGACTCTCTGTTCGTATGATATTCTTGCTCTTGGCATACACCACCAGCCGAACAATGATCGCCCCGGCGATACCTGCCAGTAGGTCTAATAGGTGCAGGCTGGGCGCCGCAGAAGAAAACGCCTCCGTAAAGCCCTGACTCAAATGCAGGAACTTTTCAGAGGCGTCAAGGCTGGGCGCAAGGCGCACCGCCTGGCAGAGCTTATCAAAGAGATACACGAACAGCAGATACGGAAGGTTGAGGATGAGAACCTTCTTCAAATCAACCGTCATAATTCCACACCCCGGTCTTTGGTCTTGACCTTCTCCCGCTGGCGGTGCTGGGCTTTGGCCTGCTGCTTTGCCTGATCCAGCTCCTTGCGGATGGAGGGCTTTTTCTCTTTCTCCAGGTTCTTTGCGGAGAACTCCCGGAAGGCCGCCGTGATGACATCGGCATCCCGGCCCTTGAAAAACACCAGGTAGCGGGGGATCTCGCCGCTGGTGTCCTTTTTCAGAGCGAAGTCAATACCGTACTTCTTGGCGGTGGCAGAAAAGGCCCGGATGTTCTGGTCGGTGATCTCGATGTTGGAAACGCCGGTATTGTGCTTCATCAACTGCCGGAGGGTCTGCTTGCCGTGGTGCAGCTTGGTCTTGTGGCCGGTCACTCCTTTCTGCATCTCGTCCAGCACTTTTTTCATTACCTGTTGTAGCATCCCGGCGGAGAGTTTGGTGGCCTCCACGCAGAGGGCAACGGTGCGCTGGGTGACTTCTTCCTGCATGGCCTATCATCTCCTTTCTCCGCTGCCGTATAGGTCGTGGTTCACCAGGGACGCATAGTAGCTGTCGATGGTGGCCGGGGCGTTATACAGGGCAGCCAGCAGATATTTCTTGATGTTGCGGACATAGGTGGTGTTCTCCCGCATACGGTCCAACACATACTCGATGTGGGAACTGTTCAGCTTCAGGAACCGGGATTTGACCACCTCCGCCGGATAGTCGTCTCCGGCAATGCGGATCGTCTCCCTGTGGGAACAGACGGTGTCCACCATGAGCTCCACCAGCTCATTCAGCATATCCCGATCCAGCCGGTCATCCCGGCATAAATAGTCATGCTCGATATTCTCTAAAATCAGTTCCCGATAGCTCTCTCGCTCCCGCATCCAGTCCTGTCCGGTCCGGCTGCCCCCTGCGGGGGTTTGGGGGCTTGATTGGATAGGATTTGATCTTTCCGTACTTGATGAATCAGTATTTTGTTTTTCAGGATTTCTTTTCTCTTTATTTAATTGCGGCCGGTTTCCAGACATGGGTTATCCATATCCGGGTTTTCCGTATCTGGACAAGCCGTACCCGGTTCGTCCTCACACGGCTGGCCCGTGTCCGGGGGATGGGGCGTCTCGTAGATGACATACTCCACATCCACGATCTTGCCTTTGCTGTCCCGCAGGCGGTTGCGAACTATGTACCCGGCTCGCTCCAGCTCTTTTAGGGCTGATCCGATACTGCCCGTGCCCTCCTTACAGATTTTGGCCAAGCCCCTGGTGGTGTAGTTCCAGTCCTCCGGCAAGGACAGCATCATGGAGAGCAGCCCTTTGGATTTCAGGGACAGCCCCGCGTTGCGCAGGTGGTGGTTGGACATCACTGTGTAATCGCGGGTTTTCTCAATGCGAAATACCGCCATGGTATCACCTCCCTTCGGCGGTTTGAAAAAGTGTTTGTTTTTGGGGAAAAGAGCGCCTCTATGCCGCACGGATGCCCAAGAGGGGAAAACTTATGGGCAGTGGCCTTCGGTTGATTATAGAAGAAAAAACGTGGAATTTTCGACTCCTTTCTGTGCAGTTTTTAGGTGAGCCAAGGTGAACCTTACAGGTGTTTCAAAGTGAGTCACAGATCAAGGGCTGAAACTGATGGGTATAAAAATCCGCCACAGAACATTCCTACGGCGGCTATAAAATGTAAATTATCTTTGATGATAGAAGATATTGTTGCGAAAAAAATGGTATAATGCTATAATATTGAAAAAGAGATTTCAATTGCTTCTAATGAAATACAGTTTTGATGCCACATATCAGTCCTATGTTGCGTGGACATATGCACTTTTTCACTAATGTATGACTCATGTGTGATCTTATTATTTTGCAAGTCCAATGGTAGGCTATAGGATTTAAACATGAGGCACGATCAAGAGTGAGCTTGTATCTTTTTATATTGAGTAAATAGCTAAACACAAGATATGGAGATGAAAAATATGCCGAGTATAAAAAATTTTTTATTTTGTCTGAATACCAATAATTCGAATGGAACAAACAATGTCAATGGTATATTGTGCGCTATTACACCAGAATATGTTCCGGGTCTATATAGTTTTGGCGTAAACTTTGCTATTCTGGATTTAGCCGAAGGAACGCATAGTATCTGTTTGAACTTTAAAGATTCCGAGGGTACTTGCATAGCATCTATTGGAGAAACTCCATTGAATTATACTAAAGATGCTAATGATAATTTGCCAAATCAATATACTGGAGTTAATGTTGCTGCCAATTTGCAAAATGTTGATATTAAGCATTCAGGTATATATTCTATGGAAGTTATTCTTGATGGAACGACATTGGGAACATATGAGATATATGTAAAAGGAAAGAATGAGAGTGCATGATCATGACCAATACATGTACCTTTGCACCGACAATTAGGCTTTTACCATCGAATCAATTTTTTTATTCTGGGAAAGCAGTTTTATCATCATTTTATGATGTAAATAGCGGAAGAAAAGTTGTTAGTGCAGTATCTTCTTGGCTTTCTAATATGCATAATAGTCTCCAATGCCTGCATAATAGTGATTGGGAGGAAGGTATCCCTTCAGCCGAACTCACTATTACAGCTTGTGAGGAATCTAATATGCTTAAAGCTCAAAACCTTTTCCGGTTAGATGAAATAGCAGAACTTGAAGAAGATTGGAATGGCTATGGAGCAAAAGCGTTTTCGCGAGAACTAATTGATAAATGCAAAGGCATTATTAACGATTTGGAATTTCAGCCAAAGATTTTTCCTACTGGCCGACAGAGCGTTCAATTCCAATACGAACTTGAGGATCGAAGCTATCTGGAATTTGAAATCTTTGGAGAAAAGGTTTCTTGTTTAGAAGTTCCCAAGAGAATATACTCAAATGCGAATACATTTGAATTTCCTATCTCTGAAGCCCAAAGGATAAAGGAGATTGTAAAAAAGTTTTATGGACAAGACGGTAGTGCGGAGTGAAATATTGTATCGCGCGGTTAAACGATCTCAACCGGACACTATAGATGAGCATGGAAAACCAACCCCTGCACTTTTTAAGGACGACAATGGAGTTTCAGTAGACAGAGACGGAGGCCGGTTCGAACCTGAAATCATAGATTGTTTTAAGAATCGTTTTGGTCCGCGATTTAAAGCCTTATTTTGTTTTGGTGCAGATATATGCCTCGACAATAACATGGCAGTAATTCCTGATCATGACTATCACGCTGAAATTTTTGATGACTTTCAAAAGACACCCTTGAGTTCGTTAAAGGCACTGGTTCTGGCAGACTCTTGCAAGGCAGTTACATTTGAAAGCAATATTGCTTGGGTTAGCCCTATAAAGAAAGTTTGATTCGATAATGGAAGGAGTGTCGTAGGTTTTAAGCCTATGGCGCTCCTTACTGTTATTCAGTTTCGTCGTCCAGCCCCTCCATCTTCAGCCAATCCTCGAAGGACTTCCTGGAGATGCGGATCATGTTGCCGATACGGATCGTCTTGAACAATCCAGAGTTGGCGAGTTTATAGGCCGAAGCGCGGCCGATACCGAGAATGGCTGCGATGTCATTCACGGTGTATGTTCTGCTTTGGGGCGTCCCTTTTTCATTGGTGCTCATAAATGATCCTCCCTTGCTAATAGCATTTTGAAATGGCCCCTGGAAAGCCCTCTGTCACAAGGGGTTCCTGCTAATACCTTGCTAATACGACATTTGAAAAGCCGTTGTAAGGCAGCATATTTCAGGGGAATTTGTGCAAATTGACCTGCCTCCAGGCAGCACAATTTGCGAAGAAACAACACGGGAAGATATGATATGAACAAATTACGAAATGGCAACGCCGTACTCCTAAGAATATGTTATAACGACCGCCTTTCGGGCAAAGGCGATTGACATTGAGTAAGTTTAAGACTAAAATTGAATAGATTTTAAAGATGTTTCCGTAGCTCAGCTGGATAGAGCGACCGCCTCCTAAGCGGTAGGTCGGGTGTTCGAATCACCTCGGGAACGCCAAAAACTCCGCCGGAAAACCCAGTAAAATCAAGGGTTTCCGGCGTTTTTTCATTTTTACGGAAAAAGTGAAAAATCGTAAAATTCACAGATTTTCATTAGCAAAATCTCCGTCAGCTAATGGAAATTAGGACGAATGTCGTCCGCCTTTCAGGTGAACGACTTGCTAATAAAAATTAGCAGGATTTTCGCTATTTTGCTAATGAAAATGCCCTCTCTGCTAATGGCAGAAAAATTCGAGCAAAATTCCTGCTAATGAATAAGGCGTTCGTTACCCTGTTAATTCGTTCATTTAGGGGTGGTCAAGCGACAATCGCACACTACTTCTATGCCATTTCTTATTATATAATTGCGGTAACAGGAGGTGGTTGTTTTGAAAGAACAAAAATATCATTTATACCTTTCCAAGGACGAATACAGCGAAGTGCTGCAATCACTTATCCGTTTGAAGAACAGCCTGATAGCACAAGGCAGATACACGGACGCAGCAGATGATATTATTTGCAAGGTGCTTTCAGCCAAGAAAAGAAAGTTCAAAATCAAATATATCTGAACACGAATAAAGACCGCCTACACTTTTGTAAGCGGTCTTTGCTAATTTAGAGTAAGTTAGACAAACTGGAATTTATTAGGCAAACAGAATAAGTGCAACACCTGTGATAAGCAGAACTATACCAACAACAAACTCTATCATTCCCACTTTCTTTGCGTATTCTTCTTTCTTCCGACCGGCTTTGAAATCCGCCTCAAAACCGTTGATAAGATTGTATTTCTTTTTAAAGTAAATGAAGTATCCAAACAGAAGGAATGCCAATCCCAGAACTACAGCCAATACCTTTAGGAATATCATATAAACACCTCCACAAAAAATTCAAATTTGTCTTTCTCTTAATTTCCTATTATACACCAAAATTATGAATATTTCTACCCGCCGTCTATTGACCTCAATTAAGAGGAAAGTAGGTGGCTTTTTTTGTTAGCAAAAAAATTTTCAAGAAATTTTGAAAAAACACCCCCCAAAAACGCTCTCCCATTTCAAACAAGTGAAGGGGTTAATTCCGAGCCACGAAAAGGTCAGCCCTTTCACTTGTATTTTGACAACTGAATAAACCATTCACTAAGACTTTAATTCTGATGATTTTAGCCACCTTATCGGGTACGCCGTGACTTCTGCATTGCAGAACAGCGAGAACTCCCGGTATAGGTAACAGGTTGCCCCTGTTACGGCGATGACAGTCAGAAGGATAATGATACTTCTCTACGGAGCTGGCGGAGTACCCGGCAGAGGTGAAATTCCTATGATACAGATTAGCAGTCTGTTCCTTAGTGACTTCCCGTGAGCTTATTGCTCGGCAAGGGGTGTTGAGAACAAATATTGCCCGACCGGTTAGGAAATGAGCCGGTCAAGTACATAGCCATACTGCGATGGCTATGAATTTCACGAAAGGAGGACGCACAAAGTGTCGAACTGCAAAACGATTGCGATATGCAATCAAAAAGGCGGAGTTGGAAAGACGACCACTACGGTAAACCTCGGCGTCGGTCTTGCAATGCAGGGAAAGAAAGTGCTGCTCATAGACGCAGACCCACAGGGCGACTTAACCACTTGTCTCGGTTGGCAGGATACAGACAACTTGGGTATCACGCTTGCAACGAAACTCACAGATGTCATAAATGAAACGATGAATGACCCTACGGTCGGTATTCTGCACCACGACGAAGGTGTTGACCTTATTCCGGCAAACCTTGAGCTTTCAGCAATGGAGTTTAACCTTGTCAACGCAATGAGCAGAGAGACGGCATTGAGAAACTATCTCAGCGAAGTGAAGGAGAAATACGACTATATCTTAATAGATTGTATGCCTTCCCTCGGAATGGTAACAATCAATGCTCTATCTGCGGCAGACAGCGTAATAATTCCTGTTCAGGCTCAGTATTTACCGGCAAAAGGTATGACGCAGCTTGTTCAGACCATTTCACGAGTTAAGAAGCGTATCAATCCGGGCTTAAAGATTGACGGTATGCTTCTCACTTTGGTGGATAGCCGTACCAACCTCGCCAAAAGCACGGTAGAAGCTCTGAGAGAGAACTTCGGTAGTCAAATCAAGATGTATCGAACATATATCCCGATTGCCGTAAAAGCCGCAGAGACTTCTTCCAAAGGCAAGAGCATTTTTGCCTACGAACCGGGCAGCACGGTGTCAAAAGCGTACACCGAATTTACAAAGGAGGTGTTAGCCGATGGCAGGAAGAAAGAGCGACTTCACTCTCACGAAGCTCGATGACTTATTCTCGACGCAGGAACAGAGAGATGAAGAAAAACTTTCAAAAATCCGAGATATTCCCTTGACTGAGATTGACGATTTCCCCGACCACCCTTTTAAGGTGCGTGATGACGAGGATATGGCACAGCTCATTGAGAGTATTAAGGAACGAGGGGTAATCACTCCGGCGACGGTAAGGCAGAAAGAGGACGGCAGATACGAACTCATATCGGGACACAGACGAAAGCGAGCCTGTGAGCTTGCCGGGTTTGATACTCTCCGTTGTGAGGTCGTTGAACTGAACCGAGACGAAGCCACGATTTTAATGGTTGAGAGCAACTACCAAAGGTCGCAGATACTTCCCTCGGAAAAAGCCTATGCCTACAAAATGCGTTTGGAAGCATTGAGCAGACAAGGCAAAAGAACAGACCTAACTTCCGACCCAGTGGGTTGGAAGTCAAGCGGAAAAGAAACAGCACAACTAATTGGAGAGCAGTCGGGTGACAGTCAAACCCAAGTTCGCAGATATATTCGCCTTACAAACCTTGTTCCCGAACTTTTGGAATATGTTGATGAGGGGCGAATTAAAATGCGACCGGCGGTTGAATTGTCTTTTCTCGATGAGGACAGTCAGCGTGATGTGGTTGATGAAATCGACCTGAACGACGCAACCCCGTCCCACGACCAAACAATCCGTATGCGAAAGTTCTTTGAGGAGGGCAAGCTCACAACCGAAGCAATCCAAGCGATTATGTCGGAGGAAAAACCAAACCAAAGGGAGAAAATTGTTTTGAGGGGCGATAGGGTTCGACAGCTTATCCCGAAGAATATTCCCATAAGCCAAACGGAGGATTTTGTGTGCAAGGCATTGGAGCATTACAACAAGTTTCTGCGAAGCAGAGCCGACCGTGACAGCCGATAGCCTTCCCCCTTTCTCACACTCTAACCCCTATATATACCGGCTATTAACCTGCTGAAAAATATACTCTATCTCCCTTGAGTATATCTATCTCTAATAACATATAGCTGTCTATAAAAGGGTTCGCACATTTGGAGCAAAAGCAAAATGTCTGCTACGATAAAAAGTTCAGCCAATCGCACCTTTGATGTTTTGACCGGTTTTGATTACGATTAAGGCAGAAAGGAGCGATGGATATGAAAAACAGGCTGATACCTTGTGTTCTTGCCTGCCTGATGATTTTCCTCGTAGGTTGTAACGGTAACACAGCCAAAGAAGCTGCACAGGAGATTACGAAAACAGAGACTTCTTTTCCGGCTGGTAATACCGAAACAGATTCTCAGGAAGAAACGGCAGAAGAACCGGAAAGCACGACAGTTCAGGAAGAAACACCGATTACGGCAGAAGAAAGCCAATCAACCGCTGAAAGGCAGACGGTTGCGACTGTTCAGACAAAACCGGCGGAAGAAAAAACGGCTGATACTCCTGCAACCGAAAAGCCAAAGGCAGAGCCACCGAAGCAGACAACCACGCAGGCTGAACCCGAAAAACAAACGGAACAGCCAAAAGAACAGACAACTGCCGAACAAAAGCCGGTTGAAAAACCGACTGAAAAGCCGGCAGAACCGAAACCGACAGAGCCGCACAAGCAGACATTCGATGTCAGCCCTTATGTTAGTTACGCAAAAGAGTATGCGGTAAGCATAGGGCTTTCTCTTGACATCACGGCGACAGAATGTTGGGACAACCCCATATCCGCAAATCCTAACCGAAGCGGTATCAAGTCTGATATTGAAAGCAGACTGAACCGATACAAGAACAGCGAGGGTTTTACCGCTGTGTGGATATGGACAGAAAAGCTATCCGATACGGATTACAACATCTATATCGGCTACTGCTAAAACAAAATAATTTTAAGCGGACGCACTGAGTAAAATCGGTGCGTTTTTGCATTTCAAGGAGGAAAACGCAATGGTTAAAACAAAATTCAAGAAAGCCGTCTCGCTTATGTTGGCGGCGGTTATGAGCCTTACTGCTTTTACGGGCATTGGGGCAACGACAGCCTTTGCAGCCGTAGGAGAAAAAGCCGATGTGTACCTCGTCGATTATCCCCGAAGCGGAGATACCAATAACAACGGCGAATGGGGACACGGCAATCTCAACTATATGAACGGTTGGAAAGGCTTGTCCACAAAATATACAGGACTTCGTGCAATGGGTTCGTATTCGGGCAATATTGCCTACTGTATTGAACCGGGTACAGGTCAGCGGACTGGAGATACTCTCACCGAAAAGGACGAGAACTTCTTTAATAACATCAGCCCGAACGGAACGATTTCCGGCGATGACATTCGCCTGCTTATCGGTCGTATCTTGCAGTACGGCTACCGTGGAGGTATTTCGACAAGCTGGAAGTCGCAGAATGAAAGCGACGCAAACTGCATCGCACACGCTTATGCCACTCAGATTTTGATTTGGGAAACGATTGTCGGAGAAAGAGACGCAGGCTTTAATCACGTTTCTACCAGCGGATACAATGCCGTGCTTGAATGTGTAAGCACTGCACACCCACTCCGCAGTAAAATCTTGTCGTACTACAACAGTATGGTAACAAGTGTTCAGAATCACACCAAAGTGCCGAGCTTCTGCACAAGGTCAAGCGGTTCTGCAAAGGTAAACGAGCTTGAATGGAACGGAAGCAAGTATGTTGCTACTCTCACCGATACAAACGGTGTGCTTGGCAATTACAACTTCTCGGCAAACATTGACGGGGTTTCTTTCTCTGTCAGCGGAAACAAATTGACTGTTTCGATGGAGAAAGCTCCGAGCAAGGAATTTACCATCACAGCCGCAAAAAAGAACGGTGTCCGCAGAGGTGTTGTCGTATGGTCTGACGGTATCCATCAGAACGGAAACGGCATTCAGGATGTGGTCACTTATGCTCAGGAGGTCAGTGACCCTGTCAGCGGCTTTGTCAAAATGAAGGTAAGCTACGGCTCTTGTCAGATTGTAAAGACAAGTGAGGACGGAAAGGTTGACGGCATTCAGTTTACCATAAGCGGTAACGGTGTCAATCAGACTGTAACAACCGCAAACGGCGGTAAATTCCAACTGGATAACCTTATGCCCGGTGTTTACACGGTAACAGAACAGTCTATCGACAAATATGTTCCGCAGGAGGTTCACAGAGTAACTGTTGTTGCCGGTCAGGTGTCAAAGGTCAATTTCAATAATGTTCTCAAAAGAGGTAATCTTCAGGTCATCAAATCTTCTGAGGATAACTTGGTTGAGGGCGTTACCTTCCATCTTTACGGCACATCTCTTTCCGGTATTGCTGTCGATGAGTATGCCGTGACAGATAAGAACGGTGTTGCTTCTTTTGATGATGTGCTTATCAGCGGCACTACCCCATACACCATTGAGGAAGTGGATACCGCAATCCGTTATGTTGTGCCTGCAAATCAGACCGCACCGATTAACTGGAAAGAAGTAACCACAAGAAACTTCACGAACATTCTCAAAAAGTTCAGCGTAACCGTAACAAAGAGCGACCGAGAGGAAGGCACACCGCAGGGCGACGCTACCCTTGCCGGAGCAGTTTACGGTATCTATAAAGGCGAAACCCTTGTGGACAAGTATGTGACGGATAAGAACGGGCAGTTTACCACAAAGGAATATGTCTGTGATAATGACTGGACAATCCGTGAAATCACGCCGTCCGAGGGTTATCTGCTTGATACGACTGTTCACAAGGTCGGTGCTGAACCGCAGCTTTATACGGTGGAACACAATCAGACAGCAAATGATGTTACCGAACAGGTTATGAAAGGCAATATCGCCATTATCAAGCACACCGATGACGGCGAAACTCAGATTGAAACACCGGAAAACGGAGCAACCTTTGAAATCTATCTCAAATCTTCCGGCAGTTTTGACGCAGCAGAAGAAGATGAAAGAGATGTCATTGTCTGTGATGAAAACGGTTTCGGGCAGACAAAGGATATGCCTTACGGCGTATATACCGTTCATCAGACCTCCGGTTGGGAAGGTCGTGAGCTGATGAAGAACTTTGATGTGTTCATTGCTCAGGACGGACAGACCTACCGCTATCTTATCAACAACGCAAACTTTGAAAGCTATATCAAGGTTGTCAAGGTGGACGCAGAAAGCGGTAAAAACATTCCTTATGCCGGTGCAGGCTTCAAAATCTTTGACCCTGACGGCAATCAGGTAACAATGACCTTCACTTATCCTACTCCGACAACGATTGATACTTTCTACACCGACGCAAACGGACAGCTTGTGACACCGGAAAAACTGGAATACGGCAAGGGATATTCTCTTGTAGAAGTTCAGGCTCCTTACGGATATGTGCTTGACAGCACACCGGTGTACTTTGATGTGGCAGAGGAACATTCTTCCGATGAGGGTGGTATTACCGTGATTAAGGTCGATAAGCCTAATATGGCACAGAAAGGTACAGTCAGCATTGAAAAGACCGGCGAGGTGTTTTCAGGGGTAAATATCTCCGGCGTGGAAAACGCCGATGTGATTTATCAGCCTGTCTATGAAGTGAAAGGTCTTGCAGGTGCAGTTTATGAGATTAGCGCAGCAGAAGATATTATCACTCCCGACGGTACACTCCGTTATGCAAAGGGCGAGGTAGTAGATACTGTTACCACAGATGAAAACGGACTTGCCAAGAGTAAGGAGCTTTATCTCGGAAAATATACGGTGGTTGAAATTACTGCACCGGAGGGTATGGTCATCAACAAAGAAGCTCACGATGTTGAGCTGACTTATGCCGGTCAGGAAGTGTCTGTAACCGAAACCGCCACAAGCTTTGTAAACGACAGGCAGAAAGTAGCGGTAAGTCTTGAAAAGACTATTGAAAAGAACGACATCTTCAATATCGGCAACGGCGATGAAATGAAGAATATCAGCTTCGGACTTTTCGCCGCAGAAGAACTTGTTTCTGCAAGCGGTACTTCTATTCCGGCAGACGGACTGATTGAGATTATCTCACTTTCCGAGAACGGCAAGGCTGTTATCAAAACCGACCTTCCTTTCGGAAGCTACTATGTAAAGGAACTTGCCACCGATGAGCATTATATCCTTACCGACGCCAAGTATCCGTTCACTTTCAGCTATGCCGGTCAGGATACCGCAAATGTTGAGATTGCGGTCAATGACGGCAAGCCGATTGAAAACAAGCTCATTTACGGTTCTGTTTCCGGTAAGAAGATTACCGAAAACGGCGAAGCACTGGGAGGTGCTGTAATCGGTCTGTTTAAGGCTGATGAAACCGAATTTACAAAAGAAAATGCTTTGATGACTGCTACCTCCCAAAAAGACGGTAGCTTTTCTTTTGAGAAAGTACCGTATGGCAACTGGCTTGTAAGAGAAATCGAGCAGCCGGAGGGCTTCGTGCTTGATGAAACTTCTTATGAAGTTAAAATCTCCGAGGTCGCTCAGGTCATTGAGGTCGAAATCGTCAATGAGTATGTTCACGGCAATATCAAGTTGACTAAGGTCGATGAAGATTACCCGGACAACAAGCTGACAGGAGCGACCTTTGAGGTTTACAAAGATGTAAACGGCGACGGTAAACTGGATGACGCCGACGAGCTTATCGGAACTCTCTCCGAAACCTCTACCGGTATTTACGAGATGAAGGAACTTCTTTACGGAAAATACCTTGTAAGAGAAACCAAAGCACCGGATGGCTTTGAGCTTGATAAGGGTGTGTACTCTGTTTTCATTGAAAAAGATGAAACCACCTACGAGGTAGAAAACAAAGCCGGCGTCGGCTTTATTAACACAGCTATGAAAGGAAACCTGAAAATCGTTAAAACTTCCTCTGACGGTAAGGTTGAAGGCTTCACTTTCAGAGTTACAGGAGTAAACGGTTACGACCGAAGCTTCACGACCGATAAGAACGGCGAAATCATTATCGAGGGACTTCGTATCGGCGATTACACCATTTCCGAGGTTCAGGATAGTGTTTCTGCTTCCTATGTGCTTCCTGCGGATAAGATTGCAACCGTAAAGGTCGGTTCTACTACCGTTGTGGAAATGCACAATGAGCTGAGAGATACACCAAAGACCGGAGATAACAGCAATGTGGGCTTGTGGACGGCACTTGCGGGACTTTCTGCCCTCGGTATTGTCGGCACAGCCGTTGTTGCGTACAGAAAAAAGAAGAAGGAGGACAATGAGTAATGGACGCTAAAACAATCGTAGCAGTTGTATTAGTCGCCTTTATTATCGGCGGCTTTATCTTCTTGCAGATTAAGAACAGAAAGAAATAAGGAACGCTTGTGTGGGCGGAGTGAAAACTTCGCCCACCGTTCTTTTACGGAGGTGCATTATGAATAAGCAAAAGACGGTTGACAGCAAGGTGCTTGCAATACTCAGAGAATGCCCCGAAACGAGGTATGACGATATGCAGCTTATCCTTTGCTATTACAACCGATACAGCTATATGAGAGTCGGAGATTTACCGCTTGAGGATATAGTCAACAACTATAAAGGCTACGGCTTGCCGTGCTTTGAGACTATCCGCAGAGCAAGACAGAGAGTGCAATCCCTATTTCCCGAACTGTCAAGGCAGTGCAGTGGCTGCGACTGCGGAAACATCAGAATTGTGATTGAAGTAAGCTGAGGTGTGGATATGAACGAGGGAAAAAGAAAAATCGGTGAATACACTGTTCTTTGCTCGGTCAATGTGGGCGAAAAGGAAGTTATCTTGGCTTCCAATGAGCAAAGTACAAACGGCGATAAATTTATGTGCGGCTTTGCAGAGCGAAACGACCTGTTTGAACTGTGTTCGGAATGTATGGTAAGCGATGACTATATCGAAATCGTACACCTTTTCGGAAGCCGTGTGGCAAATGAAGCGGAGCTTTTCAAGGAACAGGTCGAAAAACTGGATATTCCAATCACACTCATAACAGAAGCCGACTGTATCCCCGACCACTATTCCAAAGACATCAACGGCAAAATCATAGCCATTGACCCCAAGGTATTAAAGCCTGAATTTCAGAGAGCCGACAGACAGCTCTACTATGTTACAGGTGGTTTCGGTGCGTCGGCAAACAGCCGTGGAAGTGCCGTGTTTTGTACCAATCTTCACACCGGCAAATCAACCCGATATGAAAGAATGGATGTTATGGGCGAAATAAAGCCTGAGCGTCTGCCTGAATGGGCAAAGGAAAAGGCACAAGAGCTTTCAAACAAGAAGCGAAATAAAGACAAAGAACGATAAGGAGGACAAAGCAATGAAGGAAAATTTCACTTTTCAGCAAAAGACAAAGCTTCTGACGAAACTGTTTGACGCAGGCTGCAATACCGAAAAGAAATTGCAGCAGCTCGACATGGAGAGCATTTTGAAAATTCCGGGTATCACTATTCCGGATATGAGTCTGATTATCGAGTTTCAGAAGCAGACCAAAGCCAATAAGCTGTTCTCTTATTTGGGAGGTGGCACTGATGAGCAGGCAGGAACAGAATGACCGCCATATCATTTGGAGCGACATTAGCCTTGACCTTGATGATTGGCGAGAGTCTTTGGAGGAACTGTATCCCGGATATTCCGATGATGAGCTTTACGACATTATGGTAAAATCCAATGCCGAAAATCTTTATGATGAACGAGTAAATCTCAATATTCAGCTTTCACAGCCGATTATTGTTATCGGCGACCTCGGCAGATGGAACGGCAGAGTGTCGGGCTACAAGATGATTGATTCCGGCAACATTAAGGACTGCCTTTATTCCGATACCGATTACAACGAATGGTATGTGGATAAGTACGGCGACCTTCGTGCCGACGCCGTTCATCACGACGGTACAAACCATTATCTTTACCGTGTATTCAAAGACGGTGTTACCGATACGCAGATTGAAAATCTGCAAGATAAAATCTATAACGGAAAAGCCACAAGAGCCGACATCACACGAGTTACCAAAAGGCTCGGCGATGACATTGCCGGAGTTTATGGTTTTCCTATTCCAAAGCAAAGACAAACAAACGAACAAGCGAGGTGATGAAAATGGATTACAGAGTATTGACCGAAGCAGAGCGTAAATACACCTTCAGCCAAAGTCAGCAGCTCTCTATGCAGACCGGTCTTATCGGATATTTGAGAGCCGACTTCGGTTCTAACGGGAACGAGTTTTGGACGACTTGGAACGATTTCAGAAAAGACTTGAAAACCGATGAATTTAAGGCTGAATTTGATGAAGTCATAAACGGATTGCGTGACGGCGATGTTTTGTCCGGCAGAAAGGCTATGTCCTCTTACTGTTATTCCACTCCCGACAGCTCCTTTAATGATGACTGCAACCACTACGGCATCCGTCTTGATACGGGAAAGTACAGCTATCTTATGAGATTTAACCCCAACAGGGGCGAGTACAATCTGTACTGCTATTGCTATCAGAAAGAGTGGCTAAATGCCCACTTGAAAAACGCTGAGCGAGGTATCCGATTTATCAACCCGCACTATCAGGAGCAGTTTCGCATTGCGGACGGAGAAAAAATCTCAATCAAGCTCGGCGACGGCAAAACAATGGAGAGAACTTGCAGATATATCGACGACTACCATTTGGAGGTCGGCACAAATCTCTACCATATCTGCGAATTTGCCGAGCTTTGCGAGAGAAACGGTCATACCGTAGAACCAGCCGCAAAAGAAAACACGAAATCCGCAAAGGACAAAGAAAAAACACGATAAGGAGGTGCAGACGAGGTGGCAAGAAAATTTGACCTGATTTCAGAGCTGTATGAAAGAACCTGTTTTGCAGTTACAGACAATCCGGTAAACTGGCAATCGTTTCTGAAAACAGCAGGCAGAAATTTCAGGCTCCGATTTGATGAACAGCTTCTCATTTATGCCCAAAGACCCGACGCAACAGCCGTGCTTGAAATCGAACGATGGAACGGTACTTTCGGTCGCTGGGTAAACCGAGGAGCAAAGGGTATTGCCGTATTTGAGGACACAGACAGAAGCCGTCAAAGGCTGATTCATTACTTTGATATATCGGACACCCACGAAAGTCGACATTCCCGCCCTGTTCCGATTTGGGAGATGAGACCCGAATATGAAGCAGAAGTTATTGAAACACTTGAAAATACTTTCGGTGCGGTAAACGATACAACGAGTATTGAAAATGTCGTCAAAGAGAGCATTGCCAATGCCGTTGAGGATAACATCGCAGACTATATCTCCGACTTTATGAGTTTGGGTGCAGGAAGCGATATTGAGTATTTGTCTGCCGACGAAGCAAATGCCTTGTATTTGGAGCTTGTCAGAAACAGCGTATCATATATGGTTATGGCACGATTGGGACTGAACGCAGACAAGGTCTATTCTCCCGATGACTTTGCCGGTATTTCAAGTTTTAATTCACAGGAAGTTCTCAATGCGGTGGGTATTGCTACAAGCGACATTGCAGAAATGGCGTTGCTCCCTGTCAGCAGAACAATCAGCACGCTCAGCAAGGAAAATCGCATAATTGATGAACAGGAGCAATCCGAATACAATAAAGACATCAAAGACGAAAGGAGTCAAAGCGATGAGCGAAATCACATACACGATGGTGGGAGATTACAATCTTCCGAACCTGAAACTGCCGGAGCAGACGGAAGTGACTCTCGGCAGATGGTCGCAGATGAGGAGAACTTATCTGAAGGAACATCACAAAATCCTGTACTACAATCTTCTGACGAAAGGGATTCTGAACAGTCACTTGGCGGAGGTTCAGCAGAGAGCCAGCGAACTGGAGGAAACTCTCGTGAAGCAGATGGCACAGAAAGCCGGGCTGACGGAGCAGATGAAAGCGGAAGATATGATGAAGTGGGTTCGCCTGATGAACAACATCAGGAACTCGGCACAGGAAATCGTGAAGAATCAGGTAATATTCGCTTAGAGTATTACGACAGAAACCACGAGGACAAGAGCCTGCCGTTTTTCGGTGGCGATGATACTATCCGAGAGATACTCGGTACTACCCCGCATTTGTCCGCTTCAAAGGAAGAAATCAAAGACTTCTATGAGAGAAATACGGACAATGCGACCCGTACCGAATATATCAAGGGTATCTTCAATAACGACTACACCCGGCTTACCTTAAACGACGGCAGGCTTGTGGGATACAAAACATTTCAGAATGTCCTCCACTTGTGGGAGGGTGAATACGAAAACAGAACCGCTCAGAGTTTCTACGACTGGGGCGTTATCGCACAGCATTTTGAAGCAATGAGACTTTTGGGAGAATTGACCGATACAATGAAACCGATTCCGTCTATGGACGGTCAGTTGACTCTCATTATGGGAAATCAGGCAGAGGAACAAAAAACCTCTGCCTTTACTTTTTCTCAGGAAATCATAGACGCTGTATTGACCCGTGGAAGCGGAGTTTCCGAGGGTAAAATGCGTATCTATGAGCAGTTTGAAAAGAGCATTTCCGCAAAAGAGAACGCCGACTTCTTGAAAAACGAATACGGTTGGGGCGGCTCTTATCCGGTCATCATCGGTGCAGGCATTGACGAACAGCACGACGGAAAAGGTATCACAATTTCAAAAGGTATCGGAAGCGACAAGCCGCACATTACTCTTTCTTGGTCTCAGGTGGAAAAGCGTATCGGAGACCTTATCCGTATGGACAGATACCTAAACCCAAAGGAAAAAGAAAAGTACCCTGAATGGCTTGAAAAGCAGGAAGAACGGCGAGCCGAGCTTGCAGAGCAGAGAAAAAACCGTGAGATACTTTCTACCGCACCGCCTGAACCTGAAAACAAAGAGGACGAGCCGGAAGCGCAGTATGAATATCATCTCGGCGACAGCGTGTATATTGGGGCTTCTCAGTATGAGATTTTGTCCTTTGATGAAAACCGTGTAATGCTCTATGACTTCGATATGCCCTTATTCAACAAGGAACTTTCAAGGGAAGAATTTGACCGCAAAGTGCGTGAAAATCCGATGAACGACCACTTGAAGGTCAGTGTATTACCGGCGGAAGAAAAAACCGTTACAGGCGAAAATAAAGCTCAAAACGATACTGAAACCGTACCGGATTTCAGTCCGAAAACCGGTTATGACGACGCCTTCTTTATTGACCGGGACAATGAAAGTGTAACTTGGATGTACTATAACCCCGACAGCAATGCCGGAGGTCAGTATGTTACAAATACTCTTTCTTTTGACGAGATACAGCAAGTCGCACGGGAGTATGACTCGGCAGAGGATTTCTTTGATTATCTCGGTAGCATTGCAAATCAGGAGCTTGCCGATGTAGGTACGGAATGGTTTGTGGACGCAGACCGAGAATTTCACAGGACACCGGATTTGACCGACTGTACCTCTGCCACAATGGAAGCTCTTATTGAAAACACTGAAAGAGCTGATATGGTGGCAACAAATATCGGGAATGTACCGATTGAGGATTACAGAGAAATCGTTGCTACTCAAAACGGTTTTGACAGCGATGAGGAAATGTATAACGAGGGTGTTCGTATCGGCAACGGTTACGACAAAGAGCCTGAACCGATTGTCCCCGCTTGGGAGCAAAAGAAAAAGTCAAAAGTAAAGAGCTTTGACCTCCACCCGGATATTCCTATGTCCGAACGACACAACTTTGACCTTGCCAATAATCAGGTTGAAGAAGTGAACAAGAAAGAACGCTTCCACCGAAACTATGCAGCAATAAAAGTCCTGAGAGATTGTCAAAACGAAAACCGTTTTGCAACACCTGACGAGCAGAAAATCTTGTCGAGATATGTCGGTTGGGGCGGTATTCCCGAAGCCTTCGACGAACGAGCAGGAGCTTGGCATACAGAGTATGCAATGCTGAAAAACATCCTGACGCCGGAGGAATATGCGTCGGCAAGAGAAAGCACACTGACTGCATTTTACACTCCGCCCGAAGTATCTACCGCCATTTACAAGGTGTTGGAACAGATGGGATTTCAGGAGGGCAACCTGCTTGAGCCGTCCTGCGGTATCGGTAATTTCATCGGTATGCTGCCCAAGTCAATGGAAAACGCAAAGGTTTACGGTGTTGAGCTTGATACCATTTCAGCCGGTATCGCTCAGCAGCTTTATCAGAAATCTTCCATTGCGGCACAGGGCTTTGAGGAAGTAAATGTCCCCGACAGCTTCTTTGACGGCATTATCGGCAATGTGCCTTTCGGAGATTTCAAAGTCTCCGATAAACGATACGACAAGTACAATTTCTTAATCCACGATTATTTCTTTGCAAAATCGCTTGATAAGTTACGCCCCGGCGGTGTGATGGCTCTTGTGACAAGCAAAGGAACTATGGACAAGGAAAACTCCAATGTGCGTAAATATATCGCACAGAGGGCGGAGCTTCTCGGAGCAATCAGACTTCCGAACGACACCTTCAAAGGTAATGCCGGGACAGAGGTCGTATCCGATATTCTGTTTCTGCAAAAGCGAGACAGACTCATAGATATTGAGCCGGATTGGGTTCATCTTGACACCGACGAAAACGGTATAAGGATGAACTCATATTTTGTTCAGCACCCGGAAATGATACTCGGCGAAATGAAAATGGTAAGCGGTCGCTTCGGACCGGAAGCAACCTGTGAACCGTTTGAAAATGCCGACCTTTCGGAGCTTTTGAACGAAGCAGTCTCAAACATTCACGGAGAAATCTCCGAATACGAGGTTGCCGACGAACTGGAGGAAGAAGATAATTCTATCCCGGCAGACCCTATGGTAAGGAACTTCTCTTACACTGTTTTAGACGATAAAATCTATTTCCGTGAGAACTCCCGTATGTCCCCGGTGGAGGTATCTGCAACCGCTGAGAACCGCATTAAGGGTATGATTGGGATAAGAGATTGCGTCCGTAACTTGATTGAACTGCAAACCGAGGATTACCCGGACAGCGAAATCAAACAGGCACAGGATAAGCTGAACACACTGTATGACAGCTTTACAAAGAAGTACGGACTGATTAACAGCCGTGCCAATACTTCTGCCTTTTCCGACGACAGCTCCTATGCTCTGCTCTCCGCTCTTGAGGTTATCAATGAAGATGGCGAACTGGAACGCAAGGCGGATATGTTCTTCAAAAGGACGATTAAACCGCACAAGCCGGTAACGGAGGTTGACACCGCAGACGAGGCTCTCGCTGTCTCTATGGGCGAAAAAGCAGCCATTGATATGGAATATATGATGGAGTTGTCCGGCAAAAGTGAGGAGGAATTATTCGCTGACTTAAAGGGTGTAATCTTCTTAAATCCCCTTTATGAGTACGGTAATTCCTATGAGCCGAAGTATCTGATGGCAGACGAATATCTGTCGGGCAATGTTCGTGAGAAGCTGGCGACAGCCAAAAGGTCTGCGGCACTGTATCCCGAAGATTACACCGTCAATGTGCAGGCACTTGAAAAGGTGCAGCCAAAGGATTTGACGGCAAGCGAGATTTCCGTAAGGCTCGGTGCGACTTGGATACCGCCCGAAATATTCCAACAGTTTATGTTTGAGTTTCTCGACACCCCACGCTATGCACAATGGAATATCAAGGTTCACTACTCTCAGTTTACCGGCGAATGGAACATTGAGGGAAAGAGCTACGACCGTTCCAATGTAAAAGCGTACAGCACATACGGTACTTCCCGCATCAACGCATATAAGATAATTGAGGAAACACTGAACCTGAAAGATGTCCGAATCTTTGACTATATCGAAGATGAGGAAGGCAGAAAGAAAGCCGTTCTCAATAAAAAAGAGACGGCAATCGCACAGGCAAAGCAGGAACTCATAAAGCAGGGCTTTCAGGACTGGATATGGGCTGACCCTGCCCGCCGAGAAAAACTCACGAAGATGTATAACGAAAAGTTCAACAGTATAAGCCCCCGTGAGTACGACGGAAGCCACATTGTTTTCAACGGTATGAACCCGGAAATCGAACTCCGTGAACATCAGAAAAATGCGGTTGCACACATTCTGTACGGCGGTAATACGCTGTTAGCACACGCAGTCGGTGCGGGCAAGACCTTTGAAATGGTAGCCGCCGCTATGGAGTCCAAACGACTGGGACTTTGCAATAAGTCGCTGTTCGTAGTGCCAAATCACTTAACCGAGCAATGGGCGGCGGAGTTCTTACAACTCTATCCGGCGGCGAATATTCTCGTAGCGACAAAGCGAGATTTTGAGACAAAGAACCGCAAAAAGTTCTGCGGTCGAATTGCCACGGGAGATTATGACGCCGTAATCATCGGTCATTCTCAGTTTGAGAAAATCCCGATGTCCATTGAAAGACAGAGGGCAATTCTTGAGCAGCAGCTTGAAGAACTGACAGACGGTATTATGGATTTGAAGCGAAACCGTGGAGAAAACTTCTCCATTAAACAGCTTGAAAAGTCTAAAAAGTCCGTGAAACAAAAGCTGGAAAAGCTCAACGACCAAAGCCGAAAGGACGATGTTGTTACCTTTGAAGAACTCGGTGTGGACAGGCTTTTTATTGACGAGAGTCATTATTACAAGAACCGTGCGAAACGTTGTGCATAAGTCGTAGCAGACAGCTATGACGAAAAGCACCATGCGATAGCACTTGATATATCAAGAAAATATCGTAGAGAACTCAAATCTCAAATTCAGAGGCGAAATTCCTCTGCCGTACAGAATCAATGCCGGAAAGGAGAAATCCCACAGCGGTCTGTCAAACCGCAGGCAGTACGAGAGCTAATACTCCACTGTGCGTTGTCTATCTGTAAATAGACAGGGTACAAAGCGTGGTGAAGTCGTAACCTGAAAACCTAAACCGAAAGGCATGGATAATAATGGTGCGGGCTTCCGAAACCTATGGCTATCCAGTAGTGAAAGCTATGCAGCATCGTAAGAGTGCTTGGCATCCGAAAGGATGAAGATTGGAGAAAGCAGATACGGCTGGTTTTTCCGTATATGCCCCATGAAATGAAATATTCATGCGGAACCACACAACAACTGTGATTCAAAGTGTGGTTAGGTTCTCCCGGTGTAAGGTAGCGGCCTAAGGGTTTCAACGGTCTATTGACCACAAGGATAGAGATTTGGGAACGTTTGAGAGCCTGTATTTGGAGTGTTACAGCACAATGAAGAATACAGGAAGTCAGCCGTGCCATAGTAGTCTGCAATTGGGTAATGCCAATTACACGGGGCTGAAATGCCCCACGGCGAAGGGCACGAGTCAGATTGATTTGTAAATTTCACGAAAGAAAATCCAATAACTCCCTGAAAGACGGGTGACGAACTGCGAGGTGAAAACCTTGTGCATTTAAGCGTCAGATTTTCAACAGAAAAAGAATTGAAACAGTTTCAAGACCTGCTCTATGAAAAATCGGGGCAAGGCGTTTCATTCACGGGACTGTTGGAAGCAATGGTCAGCGAAGTGACTATTGTAACCGCTGTTCATAACATCAAGTCCAACAAGGGCAGCAAAACTGCCGGTGTGGACAGGATGAAAATGGACAAGTATCTGCAAATGCCAAAAGAAGAACTATTTCAGTTGATTCAATCAAATATCTCCAATTACAAGCCGAAGCCAGCCAAACGGAAGTATATCGAAAAGGCAAACGGCAAAAAGCGACCTCTGGGTATTCCCACTGTATTGGATAGGATTATACAGGAATGTATGCGACTGATTCTGGAACCGATATGCGAAGCGAGATTCTATCCGCACAGCTATGGTTTCCGTCCTTACCGGGCGCAGAAGCACGCTATCCGGGATATTGTCAATGTCATCAATGCAAGTGTGAAATCCAAAGACCAGCCGGTATGGGCAGTCGAGGGAGATATAAAGGGCTGTTTTGACAACATCAATCATAGATTGTTGCTGAAAAAGCTATGGCGAATCGGAATCCACGATAAGAGGGTTCTGAAAATCATCAGCCAAATGCTAAAAGCCGGATATATCGATCAGGACTTATACCATGCAACAGAAATGGGAACACCACAGGGCGGTATATTATCTCCGTTGCTGTCCAATGTGTATCTCAATGACTTTGACTGGTATGTGGGGCGCTGCTATATGGAGCCGCACCGTCAATGCAAGCACAAATGCAACGATACCCGAAGGCTGAAATGGTCTGGAATCACCCCGAAATACAATTTTCGCTATGCGGATGATTGGGTGATCCTGACCTCTACGGAACAGGAAGCGTTCCGTATGAAGCATGAACTGACAAAGTATTTTAAGCATCGCATGAAGTTGGAACTGTCACAGGAAAAGACCTATGTAACCGATTTGAGAAAGAATGGTATTCATTTCCTCGGTTACATAGTCAAGGCAGAACGAAAGAGGAAAACACCAGACCCAGCCACATGGTCAGATAATCTGGTAGGAAAGCCATTCCCTGATATGGAACGATTGACGAAGAAAATCCATACCTTGCAAAAAGAAGTTAGGAAAATTGGATTATACACGCAATCCAACACGCAGGCGGCTCAAATCCAGTATGTGAACTCCGTGATTATGGGACTGGCCCAGTATTTGCAACCCTCTATCTGTTCTCATGCCTACCATGCCATTGACCGTAGAGTGAATAATACGGCGTTGGCAGTATGGAAAAACCTGTTTCCCAAGCAGTACAACCAAATGCAGGTGCCGTTAAAGGAATTAAGTAATCTGCCACATCGGCACGAAGGTTATGACAGTAAAACCTTCGCAATTCAAATTGATGGGAAATGGTTCGGAATAACCTATGCGTTTATTACACACAGTCGTTATGAAAGCAAACCATTTGACCAGAAAATGACCCCTTATACGGAGGATGGACGCAGGCGGTATGTAAATTATCGTACCAAGCATAAACCGTTGCCCTGTGACCGCCCCTCCATCAATACACCCGAAGATATAGCCTTATCCATCTACGCTAGCGGCAAGGGATGGAGAGCCAATTTCGAGTATTTTATGAATCGGGAATATGCCTACAACCGAGATAAGGGAAAATGCAAATGCTGTGGTAGATATTTCTCTGAACTGATTCCGAAACATTGTCATCATGTAAATCCACGACTTCCGATTGAAAGAATCAACAAAGTTCCAAATTTAGCATGGCTATGTATACCGTGTCACCGCATGGTACACAACAGTCCTATACCGCCAGAGTTGGATGCCAAGGCGGTACGCAAAATCAAGAAATATCGTGAAAAACTCAAAAAGTGAAATTTACAAGTGCGCTGTATTCGTGAGGGTACAGATGCAATGAAATCAGTAGAAAGTAAGTCAATCTGATGGTAGGCCGGGTGCGCTGAAAGGTGCACGCCCGGCGTGAGACGGGGGAAAATCCGGAGGAAACGAATGTGCGGCTTCGCCGCACATCACGTTCAAAGGATTACCTATCGTCATTCTATCTTTACACCAAAATGCGTAATGTGGGCGGTATCGCTCAAACGGAAGCACAGAAATCCTCCGACCTGTTTATGAAGTGCCGATACCTTGACGAGCTTACAGGCGGTCGAGGAACGGTATTTGCAACCGGTACTCCTATCTCAAACAGTATGGTGGAGCTATATACCATTCAGCGATACTTGCAGTACAACACGCTTGTCAAAAACAACTTGCAGCACTTCGACTCGTGGGCAAGTACCTTTGGAGAGACTGTAACAGCCGTTGAGCTTACCCCGGAGGGAACGGGTTACAGAGCGAAAACCCGCTTTGCGAAATTCTACAACCTACCGGAGCTTATGGCGATGTTTAAGGAGGTCGCCGACATCAAGACGGCGGATATGCTGGAACTGCCTGTGCCGGAAGCACACTTCCACAATGTTGCGGTCAAGCCTTCGGAAATGCAGAAAGAGATGGTTGCTTCCCTTGCGGAACGAGCCGAGAAAGTCCGTGGCGGCGGTGTAGATTCGAGTGTAGATAATATGCTTAAAATTACAAACGACGGCAGGAAGTTAGCACTTGACCAGCGTATGCTTAACGATATGCTGCCTGATTTTGAGGGCAGTAAAATCAATGCCTGCGTCGATAACATCTACCGTATTTGGGAGGAAACAGCCGATAAAAAATCGGCACAGCTTGTGTTCTGCGACCTCTCAACTCCAAAGAATGACGGAACATTCTCGGTATATAACGACATCAGAAAGAAGCTCATAGAGCGTGGTGTCCCCGAAAGCGAAGTCCGCTTTATCCACGAAGCAGATACCGATGTGAAGAAAAAAGAACTGTTCCAAAAGACCCGTAAAGGCGAGGTCAGAGTGCTTCTCGGCTCTACGCAAAAGATGGGAGCCGGCACGAATGTTCAGGACAGACTTATCGCACTTCACGATGTGGATTGCCCGTGGAGACCGTCAGACTTGGAGCAGCGTTCCGGTCGAATTATCCGTCAGGGTAACTCAAATCCTGATGTAGATATTTACCGCTATGTAACGGAGCAGACCTTTGACGCATATCTCTATCAGCTTGTAGAGGGAAAGCAAAAGTTCGCCAGTCAGATTATGACGAGCAAATCCCCGGTGCGTTCTGCCGAGGATATTGATGAAACCGCCCTTTCCTATGCAGAGATTAAAATGCTTGCCACCGGCAACCCGTATATTAAGGAGAAGATGGATTTGGACATTCAAGTTCAAAAGCTGAAGCTCTTAAAATCCAACTTTCTATCTGAAAAATACGCTTTGGAAGATAAGATAATCAAATATTATCCGCAGCGAATTACAGCTTTGGAAAACCGTATTGAAGGATTGAAGCAAGATGTAGAAACTGCGAAACAGCACCCGAAACCAACGGACGACCGATTTGTCGGTATGGAGGTTAAGGGTGTTTTTTATTCCGAAAAAGCCGACGCCGGTAAAGCAATCATTGAAGCCTGCAAGCAGATGAACAGCCCCGACCCTATTCCTCTCGGCAAGTACCGAGGGTTTGAAACGGAACTGCTTTTTAATACCGCAGAGCGAAATTATGAGGTTCGACTGAAAGGTGCGACAAGCAGAAATGTTCCTCTCGGTGATGACGCACACGGCAATATTATCCGTCTTGATAACGGCATTGAGAGATTTGCCGAGAGCTTGTCGCTTGCGGAAAATGACCTTGAGAACACCACAAATCAGTTGGAAACCGCAAAGAAAGAAGTCCAAAAACCGTTTATCCAAGAGGAAGAACTAAAGACAAAGCTTGCCCGCTTGGACGAGCTGAATATCTTGCTCAATATGGATAAGCGAGAAAACGAAATTGTCGGCGGCGAACCCGATGAGGGCGAAGTGCCGAACACACGAAAGGAGAAAACCTATGAACGATAAAATGACACCCGATAAGGAAAGAGAAAACTGCCCTTGCAGAAAAGCAATCATTAACCCTTTTGACGCAATGATGATGGTTGTGGTCAGGAGACTTGATAAAGCATATCTCGAATTGAAAAGAAGCAAACCGCCCGCAAAGGAAGCAGAATTTGCCCTTAGAAATGCAAAGCTTTCTTTCTACGGAGAGTTGGTTCGACAGAGCATTGAAACGGTGTTTTCGCCGGAAGAAATCATTGCTTTGTATGAAAACGACGACCTTGCGGGAGGTGCTTGGACTGTTTGGAATGACATCGGCTGCCCTGTTGATAAGATACTCATTATCATTGCAAAGCTCAGTATCAACGAACCGATACAGAAAGCGGTTGCCGATTTGCTGATGTAGAACGGCGGTGATAATTATGCCGTATATTGCACCGGAAGTCATAACCGAAGCCAAACGAATGGATTTATTAACCTATCTTAGAGAGTATGAACCGGGCGAGCTTGTTAAATTTTCAAGTAACACCTACACCACAAGAACCCACGACAGCTTGAAGATTTCCAACGGCAAATGGATGTGGTGGTCGAGAGGTATCGGGGGCAAATCTGCCCTCGATTACCTTATCAAAGTCCGTGGAATGGATTTTGTGGAGGCGGTTCAGACCATTATGGGAAACGGTTCAGTCAGCTTTCCGACTTGTGAAAACATCAAAAGTTATGAGAACCAGCCTTTGCTTCTGCCTGAAAAAAGCCCCACTACCGATGTGGTATTTGATTATCTTTTCGGGCGTGGGATTGATTATGAAATTATCAACTACTGCTTGGAACAGAAGCTAATCATCGAGTCGCTCCCATATCATAATGCTGTTTTTATCGGCTATGACGAGAACAAAGAACCTAAATACGCCGCATACAGAGCAACAAATCAATCAAGAATTATGGGCGACTGCACCGGAAGCAAAAAGCAATATTCTTTCCGCCTGACTGCCGAGAACACCGGAGAGGTTCATCTTTTTGAGTGTGCCATTGACCTGCTTTCCTATGCAACTTTGATGAAGCTGGAGGGCAAAGACTGGCGACAGTTTAACCTTGTTTCTCTTGCGGGAGTGTATTCCCCAAAGCAGAAAATCGAGGACTCGAAAGTGCCTGTTACACTCGGCAGGCTGCTTGAAAAGGACAAAACAATCAGGCGAATTGTTCTTCATTTGGACAATGATATTGCCGGAAGAAAAGCGACCAAAGCGTTGCAGACGATTCTTTCAGATAAGTATGAAGTCGTTGACGACCCTCCCCAATATGGGAAAGATGTCAACGACTTTCTTTGTAAACGCTTGGGAATAAAAGATAAAACCGAAAGGAGTTTTGCACGATGAAACTAAAAGAAATCAGAGAAATGTACCCGGAGGGAACGCAGATTGTACTCACTGAAATGGCTGGCGAAAGTCAAATGCCCTACGGTCTGAAAGGAACGGTTAAATTCGTTGACGACGCCGGACAGATTCATATGAGTTGGGAAAACGGAAGCTCCCTCGCCTTGAATATTAACGAGGATACCTTTGAAAAGGTAGAAGCACCTGAGAAGATTTCCGTCATTCTTGTTGAGCCGGGCAGGTATCCGAAGCTCATTGAAATCGAGGATACGCTTGAAGCAATGCAGTCTCTTGTGGAGGGAGATATTGAAGAATATATGCCCTTTGAGGACGAAGTTGCCATCATCTGCAACGATGAAGGAAAGATGAACGGCTTGCCGTTGAACAGGGCAGTTTATTCCGAGCCTGAGAATGTTGAGATGAGTTATCCGCAGTTGAAAGCTCATTTCCGGCAGGCAGAAAAAGAAAGAAACCACACGACCGGATATATTGTTTTTACGGATGACAGCTTTGACAAGCCTTACACAGAGGAACAAAGAACCTATGTTGTCAGCAGTAACAATAAGGCTTTCATTGAGGGTATGGGAGGATATTCTATCTATGCTTCTTCCCTTGACGGCTCGGATAAATGTGTGCGACTGGAAGCGTATATGGCTGATGAACACGGCGGCAAGGATGGTTGGAAGATTGAAAAATGTTATGTGAAAGACGACAGCAACCGTGAAATGCTCGACATTATTGCCGGCAAGTTCTTCATTGCATACGCACCGATTGAGTCGGAAAAGTTCCTCAGTATGCCGAAAGAACTGGCTCGTAAGTACGAGGAAAAGTTCAAATACCCGGAGAGATTTTATAAGTCCTTGGACGGTATTGAAGCAAAGCCGTATAAGCCTGTCTCAAAGGATATGGAGAGATAAGAGTCAATCTATGGGGCAACCCTGAGTGTCTGCATAATCTTAGCGAGCAGACCATTTATGGACAGGAATGTCCAAAACGGTACACTCGTTAGGGGTTGCCCCTAATACCCCAAGCAAGAAAGGAGCATAAGCTTTGCGGGAGATAGTATTGGTCGCCGCCGGGTTACTCATCGGCGGCTTTTTCGGAGTAACAACAATGTGCCTGTTTCAGATAAACCGGGACAGACACTATATTTACAGAAAGGACAGCGATAAAAATGAGCAAGAGAAACATTGAAAAGCACATTCTGATGAACAAGGCAGAAGCTCAGGATTTGCAGAAAAAAGCAAAGCGGGCGTGTCTTTCCGAAGGCGGACTTATCCGTTTGCTTCTCAGAGGATACGAGCCGAGAGAAAAGCCCGATGAAAGATTTTACGATGTTATGCGTGAGCTTTCCGCTATCGGCAACAACATCAATCAGCTTGCGGCGAAAGCAAACACCCTCGGATTTGTGGACGCACCGCAGCTCAAAAAGGAAGCCGAGCGTTGGCACAAGTTTCAGGCTGATGTGGAGCGTACTTTTTTAAGACCCGATAAGAGCGATATGAAATGGCAGTAAGTAAATTGTGGTCGGTCACATCAAGGCTCGGTCAGGTAATCGACTATGCCGCCAATCCCGAAAAGACGGCGGCAGACATTTACACCGAGGAACAGTATCAGGCTCTCCGTGATGTTCTCAGCTATGCAAAGGACGAAGAAAAAACCGAGCGTGAGTTTTTCGTAGAGGGTATCAACTGCAACCCTGCGACCGCAAGAGACCAGTTTATATCTGTAAAAAAAGCATACGGCAAAGACGACGGCATTCAAGCCTATCACGGATACCTGAGCTTTAAGGAACAGGACATATCCCCGGAGCTTGCACAGAAAATCGGAATGGAATTTGCAAACGAAGTGTGGGGCAAAAGATTTCAGGTGGTGGTTACTACTCATCTGAACACGAAACACCTGCACTGTCATTATGTAATAAACTCCGTTTCCTTTGTGGACGGCAAGCGGTTATGGGGCGACGAAAAAGCGTGGTTCAAGTTTCGTTTGGTTGCCGACTGCCTTTGTGAAAAGTACGGACTGTATTACAATCCGAACCCAAACCGCAGTAAGCAATCCTCTTATTACTACAAGCAGGAACAAGCCGGTATGCCGAGCCGATATTCAATGACCCGTGACGCCATTGATGAAGCGATTGCACACAGCACCAACTTAAAGACCTTTGATTATATCCTGACTCAGATGGGCTATGAACATTGTCTCAGCGACAGTCGAAAGTATTGGACGATTGTCCCGAAAGGATACAAGAAGCCGATACGACTTAAATCACTCGGAGAGAATTATACCGAGGACGCAATCAAGCGTAGGCTGACGGAAAATCAAAAGGTTCTTATCGTTCCTTTTGCAAAGGAAACGGTAAGAGTCAGGCAGTACCGAATGCCCACAAGAGAACACAAAGTCAAAAAGGTCGGCGGACTGTATGGGCTGTATCTGCATTACTGCTATAAGCTGGGTTATCTGCCGAAGTACAAAAAACAGAATACCGCAAGGCTTCACTATCTTTTGAAAGAAGATTTGCTGAAGCTCGACAAAATCACTCAGGAGACAAGGCTGCTTGGACGGGAGAACATTTCTACCGACGAGCAGCTTTTCTCATATAAAGAGTCCGTGTTGTCGCAAATCAAATCCTTGACTGACGATAGAACGCACCTGCGAAAACAGTTAAGAAGAAATTTGAGTGACGATGAGCTATCAAATGTCAAAGAGCAGATTACGGCAATCACGAGCAAGCTGTGGACTCTCCGCAAAGAGGTCGGTCTTTGTGATGACATAGCCGAAAGGTCAAAGGTTATTGAAGCCAACCTTGAAACGGTAAGAGTTTACGAAGAAAAACAAGAACGAAAGGAGCAGAACCGTAATGACAAACGGAGGTGATGCGGCAGAACAGGTCGTCAGGCTATCGCTTGAAGGCTTTGAAGTAGCCGCAAAATTAAGCGGAGCGGCAGCAAAGAATATTGCCGTTCTTTTAGTCTCTGTTCTCAAACAGGAACAGAAAACAAAAGGCAAGGCTCGACTTACTAATATGATTAAGTCGGGCAAGGAGCTGAAGGTGTTTTCTATCCCCAACAAGGACTTGAAGAAGTTTACCGAGCAGGCAAAACGCTACGGCGTTCTCTACTGCGTACTCAGGGATAAAAACACAAAGGGCGATAATGTCCCGATTGATATTATTGCCCGTGCAGAGGACGCTTCCAAAATTCAGAGAATCGTTGAGAGATTTGAACTCGGTAAAGTTGATAAGGCTGCGATTGTCACCGAGTCTCAGAAGGCTGTCGAAAAGCGTGAAGCTTTGGAGAAAGACAAGCCGACGAAAACCAAAAACGAAATCATCACTGAGGAAGCCGTCAGAAAACCTATTCAGAAAGAGGGGTATTCCCAGTCAAACCCCACAGTCGCCAAAACGGACAAAAACCCTCCGTCAAGGCACGACTCCGAGCCGGTAGATATGCAAACTGATAAGGGTACTGTAAGCGACAGACAGAGAAAGCCGTCGGTAAAAGCAAAGCTTGACCGATATAAGGCACAGTCCAAGCAGCAGAAAGAAGCAGAACGCAAAGAGCCGGAGGTATCAAAGCCGGAAGTCAAGAACGCCCCGGCACAGACCGTACACCAGCAGCCGAAACCTAAAAGCAAAAATGTGAAAGAGAGGTAATCACAATGACAAACAATTTTACCCCTGCTAAGGCAGGACAGCAGAGCAAACGACTTTCCAAAGAGGAATATGCCGAGAAGATGAAGGCTGAAAAAGAAGCCGTATATCAGATGGCGGACGACACCGCAAAGGCGATTGTTTCCGACCCGGAAAAGTTCAAAGCCTTCCTTGATACGCAGAGCCGTCTTGACAGATACTCTGCGGTCAACGCACTTCTGATTTTCAAGCAGCTTCCCGAAGCAAGCCAGCTTAAAAACTTTGATGACTGGAGCAAAGATAATGTGAAAATTCAGAAAGGTGCGAAAAGCATTTCCATTCTTGAACCTGTCGAGTATGCAAAGAAAGACGGTACGACCGGCATTTCCTACAATGTGAAAAAGGTCTTTGATGTTTCGCAGACCAACGGCAAAAGACCGCCTGCACCGACTGTCAACCGTGACCCGAAAGCACTCATTACCGTTATGCTGGATTCTTCCCCGGTTGAAGTGGAAGCAACAAATGAGCTTCCGTATCCCAATATGGCGGCGTTTTATAACAACGAGGAACAGACCTTGTATGTAAAGCGTGATGTGGGAGACAGCGTAGCGGTCGCTCAGTGCGTAGCACAGGAGCTTGGCCACGCACAGCTCTCTATCAACAGCGACAGTTACAGCAGAGCGGATATGGGCTTTCAGGCAGTATGTATCGGCTATATGCTTTGCAAAAAGTACGGCGTCGATACACAGAATTTTGCTATCAACCGTATCCCTGAAAAGCTCGCCGGCAAAGAGCCGAAGGACATTCGCTATGAGCTTTCCAAAACGAGAAACGCAATGGCGGATATTCACTCCCGTGTTTCCGATGAGCTTTACAAGAAAAAGCAGGAACGAAGCAAAGACTACGAAAGATAAGGTGAGACTATGGCGAAGGAAGAAATGTATCATATCGCATTGGACGATTATGAACACGGCATTATTATCCGTTCTCTCAACGACGAGAAAACAGATTTGATGAACGAGGGCAAATCTACCGATGCGGTGGACGACCTTATCATCAAGGTCGGAACTGCCCCAAAGAAAAAGTTCAAAGTTATCGAAAAGGAACGCTCCTGTGAATCGAGATAACGAGAGGCAGTCTGCTATTATTCTTTCCGTCATCGGTATTATCCCGGTCGTATGGCTGGCACTTCTGATTGCACCCTCTGTAAAAGGAGGATTGCCGGAAATACTGCCGAGCCTATTAACAGCGTTCAACGAACCATTTCATATTGAGCTATGCGAGGACAGCCTAAAAACTGTCCTCGTTTTGCTTCTCTGCTATGCAATGGGTATTGGGATTTACTTCTCAACACAGAAGAATTACCGAAGGCGTGAAGAACACGGTTCTGCAAAATGGGGCAATGCAAGAGCCGTAAACAAAAAATACAGACAGTCTCCGGCTTCTGCAAATAAGCTGATGACGCAAAATGTCTGTATCGGACTCAATGCGAAGAAACACCGAAGAAACTTAAACACCCTTGTGTGCGGCGGTTCGGGAGCCGGTAAGACAAGGTTTTACTGCAAGCCGAATCTTATGCAGTGCAACACATCATTTGTCATTCTTGACCCAAAGGGCGAAATTCTCCGAGATACCGGAAAGCTGCTTGAAAGCAAAGGCTATGAAGTCCGTGTTCTCGATTTGATTTCAATGGAGAAAAGCCATTGCTATAACCCGTTTGTCTATTTGCAGAATGACAACGATGTGCAAAAGCTCGTGACGAACCTTTTTAAGAGTACCACTCCGAAAGGAAGTCAATCACAAGACCCCTTTTGGGATACCTCGGCTTCAATGCTTTTGCTTGCACTTGTATTTTATCTTCATTATGAAGCACCCGAAGATGAACAGAACTTTGCAATGATAATGGAAATGCTCAGAGCCGGTGCGATTGAGGACGAGGAGGACACAAGACCTTCTCCTCTTGATGAACTGTTTGCGGAATTGGAGATGTCGAATCCCGACCACATTGCTTTGAAGTATTACCGTTCCTATCATTCAGGTGCGGCGAAAACCTTAAAGTCCATACAGATAACCCTTGCGGCAAGACTGGAAAAGTTCAACCTTGAAAGTCTTGCTTCTTTAACCACCACAGACGAGCTTGACCTCCCGTCACTCGGAGAGAAAAAGGTCGCTCTGTTCGCTTTGATACCGGATAACGATTCCAGCTTTAACTTCTTGGTATCTATCCTTTACACACAGCTTTTTCAGCAGTTGTTTTATGCTGCCGACCATATTCACGGCGGCTCGCTTCCCGTTCCCGTTCATTTTTTGATGGACGAGTTTGCGAATGTTTCACTCCCTGATGACTTCGACAAAATTCTTTCGGTTATGCGTTCCCGTGGGGTATCGGTAAGTATTATCTTGCAGAACTTGGCACAGCTTAAAGCCTTGTTTGAAAAGCAATGGGAAAGCATTGTAGGTAACTGCGACGAGTTTTTATATCTCGGCGGCAACGAGCAAAGCACCCACAAATATGTGTCCGAGCTTCTCGGCAAGGAAACCATTGATACCAACACTTTCGGAAAAAGTACCGGTCGAAGCGGCAACTACTCCACAAATTATCAGATTAGCGGTCGAGAGCTTCTTACTCCTGATGAGGTTCGTATGCTTGATAACCAATATGCAATTCTGTTTATTCGTGGAGAACGCCCCGTTATGGACTTCAAGTACGACATCTTGAAGCACCCGAATGTGAAGCTGACGGCTGACGGAGGGCAACCGCCGTATATCCACGGAGAGCCTACGCAGGCTGTCGCAACCCTTGTGTTTGACAGTGATATTCCAGATAACGCCGTGAGCGTGAAAGCTGTCAGCACTTCCTATGAGCTTCTGTCCGATGAGGACTTGGAAGAAATATTCAATTTATAAGGAGGATTTACCCTATGAAACTTTTTAAGAAGAACGAGAACAAGAAAACCACGAAGCTGCCGATGACTGGAAAGGTTAAGAAAGGCTTCCGCTATTACTGTATGGCTGTTATGGCAATAACCTTTGTGCTTGGTACTTCCGTAACCGCCTTTGCTGCCAATGACCCCATTCAGGTAGTCAACAATCTGTCCGATTTCATTTTCGGTCTGGTGAGGGCTGTCGGTATGATTATGCTCGGCTTTGGTATCGTGCAGATTGGTCTTTCCCTCAAATCCCACGACCCGTCCCAGAGAGCTAACGGATTTTTGACACTTGCAGGCGGCGTTGTCATTACCTTTGCAAAAGAAATCTTGACTCTTATCACAGGCTAAGATAACAGACTGACACAAGACGAAAGATAACGGGAGCAGATTCGCCGAGTGCGGAACTCGCTCCCGTTATCTAATATCATCAAGGAGGTGGTCAAATGTCTGATAACTGGGTGGTACAGAATTTAGAGAACGCCCTAAACA
>OGPT01000709.1_pt1 | contig 34459 bp, 36 predicted proteins | sample 1552951 | NCBI WGS metagenome assembly OGPT01 (sample SAMEA2580224, study PRJEB22360) | human gut metagenome | biome: human gut; feature: human-associated habitat; material: faeces | place: Denmark | collected 2008/2010
TTTAGGAGATGCCGTATATGGACCTAAAAATCAGCCATATCACCTGCAGGGGCAGACACTTCATGCCGGTGTACTTGGTTTTATTCATCCGTCTACAAAAGAATATATGGAATTTTCAAGTGAACTCCCTGAGTATTTCCAGAAACTGTTAAAACAACTGGAGCTTTAAAATTCGTTTTATATTAATTTTAATATAAAACGAATTTTTTGATTTACATTTTTTTGTGGAAATGTTATAATTTTTATTATAAAAAGTAAACAAATTTATAGTTTTTATATAGAAAACAGTTGTTTATTCTTTTTAGCAAATTAAAATCATACTTGCAAAGGGGGCTTTTATTATGGCTTGCAATAAAATCATTACAATAGGACGACAGTTCGGAAGTGGCGGAAGAGAAGTCGGACAGAAACTTGCTGAAAAGCTTGGTATTCCATTTTATGATAAGGAACTTTTAAAGATTGCGGCAAGAGATAGTGGCATCTGCGAAGAATTATTTGAGAATTTTGACGAGAAACCAACAAACAGTTTTCTCTATACATTGGTAATGGATCCGTATTCATTGGGATTCGGAACATCCGGCGAGTTACCACTGAATCATAAGGTATTCCTGGCTGCATTTGACACGATCAAATCTATTGCGGAAAAAGATGGTTCCTGCGTATTTGTAGGTCGTTGTGCCGATTATGCTTTAAGAGATTATTCCAATATTGTAAATGCATTTATATATGCAGATATCGATGATCGTATAAAACGTATTGCGCAGAAATATGAACTGACTGATGCGAAAGCTAAGGATCTGATCCGTAAAGAAGATAAGTCACGTGCATCTTACTACAACTATTACACATCCAAGCGTTGGGGCGAGATGAAAGGCTACGATATCTGCCTGAATTCCAGCCAGTTTGGAATTGATAATTGTGTAGATATGTTATACGATGCCGTTACCAAATATTAATGCAATATATAATACATATAATTAATAACCATTCATACAGGTATTCTTGATAATACTTTATGGCTCGGATAAATGACAAATGATATTACATAATGAAAAATGCGCTGAGAAAAACTCAGCGCATTTTTTAATTGTCGCGTTTTTCCCGCAACTGAACACGATTTCTTACACTTCGTCGTCTGTCCTCATCCATATCTGCATAATGTTTTCTTGTCGTATTTACATCACTGTGTCCAAGGACATCAGCAACCAGATAGATATCACCGGTTTCCCTGTATAATTCTGTACCATAGGTACTTCTTAATTTATGTGGAGTGATATGCTTCATAGGGATAACACCTTCAGAATATTTCTTCACCAACATTTCAACAGAACGAACAGACATTCGTTTTCTCTGACTGGATAAGAAGAGAGCATTTTCATGTCCGGACACCGGCTCTATATGTTTGCGTTCCTCAAAATAATCCGTTAAAGCAGCTGTAACTTCATCACCGAAGTAGACATAAGATTCATAACCGCCTTTTCTGGTTACCTTCACTCGACCATTATTATAATCCACATCATTCAGATCGATGCCGACACATTCCGATACCCTTATGCCGGTTCCCAGCATAAGGGTTAGAATTGCAAGATCACGAACCTTTGTTTTTGCATGATATGCCTGTTGGTGCTCGGTTAAATGATCACCATATTCAACAGCATCTAAAAAATCCGCAATCTCATTTATGTCTAATCTGGTTATTGTTTTTCCATGAATCTTTGGCATATCTACTTTTTCAGCCGGATTTGAACTTATACGGTTATTTTTATAGAGATATGCATAGAATACACGTAAAGCCGATAATTTACGTTTAATTGCCTGTTCACCGTTCGTATAGATCTTTCCGTTTTTTTCATAATATTTCAAATATTCCAGATATTCCTCGATGTCTTCAGCCTCAAGCCTTGAAATATCATCCAAGGTGATATCGATCGGCTTACGTCCACGAAACTGTGGACATTCGCTGCATAAAAAGTTATAAAATGTCTTTATGTCGATGGCATAACCAAGTCGCGTTCTGGATGAAGCCTTATTTTCAATTCCTCGAAAGACAACCTTGACATATGAAGGAAGCTCTGCAAGAATATCTCTTAGTGAAATTGTATTTTTTATATTGATGTCATTTGTATATTCATTTGCCATAATAGATTTACCTTCCTATTATTCCGATGTAACTTTTCGTAAAAACTTTAGTTTAACGAAGAGTTGACCGTATATAGTTTAACACCTTTAAGGTTGTAAGTCTATAAGCGTTTAGATTAAATATCTGAACGCTTTTTTTATTGTCTAAAATTTCCCCCTTTTACTCATTATTGAAAGCGTTTGAATCCCCCTCAAAGCCGGGGCGTGTTGTTCCGTCCCGGTTCTCTCTAAAACAGGAGAGGGGATATTTAATACATTACAAATTAATGTTGTAGGGTGGCGCGTCCGCGCTAAAAATATAAAGAAAGATAAGAGGTAAAAGAATTATGAAAATGAAAAATGTAGAATCAATGTTTACTGGAAGATTTACAGTAGTAGCAAGAATGGAACATGAAATAGTAGATAGAAGCACCGGAGAAGCTTCAAAGTATTATGAGTTTACACTCTCAAATGGATATAAGGTTATCCCGGTAACATGCGGTAAGAACAATCCATTAATGGAGACAAAAATGGGCGTGTCTTATGATATGGAATTTACGGCGGATTTTAGCAAAGGCTACGCAAAGATCAAGGTAACATATGTTGAACGTGCAGTTGCTGGATCTGATGCCCCATTCATGGAAGTACCAGCTTCGGCTAGATCAAACGCTCAGACATCCAGTCAGAGCAAGTAATTGAATAAGTATATAAACGTCGTGAGATGTGTATATAAATCTGGAGAAAGGAAGGTACTTAGTTATGACATGGGAAAATGTTACGGGTGCTGTTACTAGCCTTATGTCTGTTGTGTCAACAGTGGTTAGTTCTATTATTGAAAATCCGTTACTGGCTGTTCTTGTGGTTGTTCCGGTAGTTGGTGCCGGATGTGTAATTTTTAAGAAGCTTATCAGGGCGGCAAAATAAGGATTATGTATTCACATGGTGGCGGTTGGAGTTCTTCCAGCCGTCATTTTTTTTGGAAAGGGGTGAGAATAGTATGTCAGGTGATGAATCTATTGAAATATGGTTGTTAGCTGCTTTAGTAATCTTGTTTGTCCAGGTGGTGGCAATTTATCTTGCGATAAAAACCGGAGAAAAATACACGAAAAGAGGATGAAAGAGATCAAAGAAAAAGAACAGGTCTAAAACCTGTTCTGATCGTTTTTCTTCTTAGCGATATTTACTATTGAGATTATTAATCCTGATATAAGGGGCAGTAAAAAAATACATGTGATCAAAATTGAGCATATGCTTATTTGTATCATTTATATATTTCTCCTTTCAAATCTTTATAAAATATATAATAAGGGGTGCGTATGAAAATATCAAGCAAATTTAAAAAAATAATATCTGTGATGATGTGTTGCGTTGTGGTTTTAATACCTTGTTTGTCAACATTTGCGAAAGGTGAAGCTGGTAACTGGGGTGATGATACATATCATGAAGCATATGAAGATTTCAGTGATAGTCCTAAGTATAGTACAAGTGACCTTGTATATACTGGTGAAGTTTCGCAAAACTTAACTATTGATTTTAATATGATTCAGCAGTTTGGTATGGATTGGACTACTGATTCAAGGTTTTATATGTCTCGTCCTTTTTCTTTTAGAAAACGATGGAATTATGAAAATTCACTTTATTTAAACTTTGGAGCTGCTGGATCTGATCAAAATAAAATGTTTATGAAAGAGAAGTTTAATAGTATAGCTTCTTCGGCTTTTGTAACTTCGAATAATATAAATATGTCTGATTATGACGTCTATTATACTGTCAGATCTTCTTATGCAGTATCTAACGAATATGGATATTTAACATTAGATTATTGGTTTATTCCTAAAGGTCGTAGAATTGCAATATCTAATCAGAATCATCCAGAAGATGACGTTGATTATAAAAAGGTCTGGTATGGTATTTGGTTTGCTTCTGAAAGTGACTTGGATGAAACTTATAAACTATGTTGGCATTATTCCTTTGAGATAAGGGGTGAAACTGGAGGCGTTACGACTGGGGATAAAGGGTTTATAGCTAATCCTTTTTATAGCTTCCTAGGACGTTCGCATTTGAATTTAATTGCTACTAATATACCGGTATTTACTCAAAAGGATTCAGCGAAACAGTATGTTGTATCTGGATCAAGTACGGAAGATCCGAGTAATAAAGTTACGGATGATGAAAATGTAAACAATAGATTGTCTGCTAGTTCTTTTGGTTGGGACTCTTTTAAATGTCGATTGTCTCAAACAGGTAAAGCATATAATTTTATTTATAATTATACTTATAGTTCATCTGATATGAAAAAGGATCCATCTTCTTATTTCATGGACATTGAATATTCACAAGTTATTCGTTATAGAAATAGGGTGAATACATCAGCGTATGAAGATAAAACGGCTACAAAAAAAAGTTGTATGTTGGTTTCTTCAACAGGTACTTCTACAGATTCATTATCTGTAATTGATACAAAAGGTAATTTTGGTCAGCAGTTTATTTATACTATATGTTTACTTGTAGATGAAGCTTCTTCTTTTTTTGGTTCTGGTACGGATTTAACTAATATTGATATTTATAGTTCAAATATTTATGTTACGGTCAAACTTCGGCATAAGCGGATACTTTCAGATAATCCAATATTAGATGGTGCTGATAAAATTTTATCTGATATATCGTCTGATGTTCGTACATTTAAATTTAATGCCCTCGATTTGTCTAGTTTAGACAGTCCGGAAGAAATAACTTCAGACGTGGTTACAAAAGATGCAGTTGATTCAGATGGGAATGTTATTAAAGATTCTAATGGAAATCCGGTAAAGGAAGTTAGCCAGATAATTACAAATGATAATTCTACTCATACGACGATCAATAACTATTATTATGATAGTAACGGCAAGCAATCAACTAGTCCGGATGGGTCATCTATAGGGGATTCATTGTCAGATATTGCATCCGGATTGATTAAATTTATCAAGACACTTGTCACGGAAGGATTACCTGCGGCGCTAGAAATCTTAAAAAGTTTGATTAAAACAATTTCTGATCTGCTTGGTTTTATCGGTGATCAGATCGGCGACATTGGACAAGGTACACAAAACGGGATAATTGCTGTGCTGAAAGCTATCCCCGTGCCACTGTGGGGCATCTGCTCCGTGGCGTTAATCGTGTTCGTGATCGTTGGAGTATTGAAACATATTTTTTAAAAAGAAAGGAAGTGGTTGCATGAAAGCTATAGAACTATTGATGGATATAGTAAATCAGCTTTTATTTATGAAGATAACGATATTTGATATCACTTATACACCGTTTGACCTTTTTCTTGTAACGGCTATCGTTGGAATAATCTGTGCAGCCATTCATCACTTTTTCGGTGATGACTAGGAAAGAGGTGATATAGTGGTCAATTTATTGTTTGTATTTGTGATAATTTACGGTTTTGTCCGGGTATGTAATGAGTATAAATACATACTCGACTATAAGAGAGATGAAAGGACGTTTTTTGAATATGGAAAGAGTAAAAAAGAAGATCTGGAAAGTATTGTTGATGATCCCGGTTCTGCTCCTTTTTAGCGGTTCGGTGCTGGTGTGTCAGGCGTCAGAGATTGAAGCAACAACGGAATCAACAACGGAAACATCAATCGCAGCGTCGCAGGAAGCTGCTACAGAAGAACCAACAACCGAAGAACAAACGACTGAAGCTCGGAAAGCTACTCCGGGGAATGCATGGTCTAGTACTATCATAGGGAAAATAGATGATACCCCCAAGACATTAGATGACATTTATGTTGTATCATTTTGGACTTTATTGTTTGTGGGCATTCTTACGTTGCTAGTATTGTTTGTATTTATATTTAATGCGTTTTAGTAGAGGAGTGTGAATCTATATGGATGATATGATCCGGTATTTTTATTCAGATGGAGATATGAATTTGATGTTAACAAAAGTTATGGTATATATGCTGGCGTTCTTCTGGCTGGCGTTGATTCTGTCGGTGCTTAGAAAGATGAGGTTGTAAGTTATGGGAAATATAATAGGTGGATTTATAATCCTATGCATTGTATTCTTTCCGCTGCCAAAGTTCCTGATCCGACATGTGTTTGACATCCTCAAGTATGCAGCTATTGACGGATATTATTACTTCAAGCATAGAGAGTATAACCGCTGTCCTTATTACGGAAAAATCAGTATAACAAGCGCATATAAGAATAAGGTTTTCGGGTCTGGTAAGACCTTAGATATTTCAAAAACAGTACATGATATCTATAAAAAGTATGATGGGCTTCCTGTCTGGGATGATGAGAAGCAGGACTTTGTAATCCAGCATGTACATATCGTTTCAAATATCACTTTTAAGGATATCCCTTATATTCCGTTTGTCACGTCAAGGCAGCTTATGAACGTAGAGCAACCTAAGCAGGATGTAACTATCTTTGTGATGGACGAGATCGGGGCTATCTGGAACAGCCGGGACTTTAAAACTAACATATCTACGGAGCTTCTCCGGAATCTGTTACAGGTCAGAAAGAACAAAATCTATATAATTGGAACGTCCCAGAGATTCCGGTTTTGTGATGCCCTCTTAAGACAGATCACAGGTACATTGTACTGTGTGAATAAGTTTTGGCGAATCATCAAAAAGAGGGAATACGATCCTTTCGATTTTGAGAATTGTACGAATCAAGAAATGTTAAAGCCATTAAAGGTAAATTATAGCTGGGTTAGTAATCAGGATTATGCAGCATATGACACGGATGAAAGAGTAGAACGGCTCTCTAATGAGGACATGCTCCCGGATGAGCAGATACTAGCCAATCAGGGCATCAACTCCGGGGACTTAGACGCTGCCAGTCACCTGAAGAAACGCTATAGGCGCAGAGGTCGGCACTAGTAAAGTACCGGGTGCAACAGCACGAAGTGCGCCTTGCATCCGATAGCTACACGGAGCACACGGAAGCGGAAGCCAGTCAAGCCCTTGGCGACGTTGTCGCTTGGCTTGACTGCTCCGCTCCGCTGTGCCATGGCTGCGCTGTGGTACTTATTACAAAATTATGAAAAGAGGGAAAAATGTGTATAGAAATAGACATATATTGAAAATACAAGATAACTTTGCAGATGAAGTTTATCGTGGTAGTAAAAATTTTGAAGTACGATTAAATGATAGAGGATACCAGAAGGGCGACTATGTTTCTTTTCGAGCAGTAGATGAAAATGATATAGTGTGCAGGCATCCGATTAATAATTGTTTTTATGAAATAACTTATGTATTGAATGGATGGGGTATCAAAGAAGGTTATGTCGCATTTGGTATAAAACAAGTTAGCAAAAGGGAAGTAGATTTATGAAAAGATTAATGTATTTACTGAATCAAATATTGTCATTAGCGAATAATGCCTTGCGACTAGCATTGAAGTTATTAAGATTTTGAATAACATGTATAAATGTATAAAGGTCAAATGTCTGGTAGATGGAAAGGCTAGGAAAATCAAGGCATTGGATACGCCGTAGGGGGCTTGTCCTACGGCGTGTATAAAGATGTATAAATTGTATAAATTGTATAAATAAAAGGGGATAAAAAGAAAAGAGAGAAAGAGGGAGAAGAACATGGGAGAACAAAAAGGACCGAAAAGCTGGCGTTCTTGTGAGATCGTGCAGCAGCTTGAATATATGTCTTTAGAAGATATAGAAACTGGCTTAGATCATGCAGCCATAAAAGACGATGCATTTATATTGCATGATAAATGTACTCATGACGATGGAACGCCGGTAGCATCGCATTGGCATATATTGTTGAGATTTAAGAATCCGGTACCAACGGAATCTATTTGTAAATGGTTTGGTATACAACCGCATCAGATCGAAAAGATAAAAGGCTCGTTTGGTGATGCGCTTGCTTATTTGACACATAGAAATAAGCCGGATAAACACCAGTATATGGATGAAGAGGTTCATTCTAACTTTGATTTTGCAGTTGAAGCGGAAAAGGCTTTATCGAAGAAAAAAGCAACACAACGCAAGGAAGAGATTATAGAGATGATACGTTCCGGAGTTGTCAGAGAGTACAACTACACGGAGTATATAACAGCTTTGGAGTATGATAAATTTAAGAGGGCTATAGATAATGCTTTTACATACCGCCGGGATACGCTGAAAAGTCTAGATCGTCATATGAATGTGATATACATATACGGCGGTTCAGGAACTGGAAAAACAACATATGCAAAACAATTAGCGACTAACAAAGGGCTTAGTTGCTATATTAGTTCCGGATCAAACGATCCGTTGGATGGCTACAAAGGACAGGATTGCCTGATTCTTGACGACATTCGACCGGGTGACTTCCTGTTGTCGGACTTTCTCAAAATTCTAGATAACAACACTCAATCAACGGTAAAGAGTAGGTACAAAAATAAGTTGCTAGAGTGTCAATATCTGATCGTTACAACTTCGTTTGATATTCCGGTGTTTTTCAACCTTTTACTTGATTCAGAGGGCGAATCTGTGAAGCAGATGGAAAGACGCTGCACGCTAAAGATTCAAATGAATACCAGCACCATGACGACATACGTCTATCAGCCTGTATCCGGCAAATATAAAAAAGTTAGCATTTTAAAGAATCCTGTATCAGAGGTGTACAATAAACGAGATTTGACGGATGAAGAATGCCAGGCATATGTTGATAGCTTGCTTTTGCCAGGCAAAGAAGCCAGCCTGTCAGACCTGGGATTCAAGGCAGACGTTCCGCCGGATGTTGCGCTTGCTTTTGAAGACTGGGAGCAAAAAGAATTTAAACAGGATAATCTGTAAAGAAACAGGTCGTACCGTAGACTTTAGAATAAAAGGTCAGAAAGCCAGTCATAATGCAAGGATAACTCTTAGTTAAACTCCCGGTTTTACGCATAGTTGCGTGTAATGAGAAAAAAAAGTGTTTACAAATAAAGATTTATATGCTATATATATAAATAATCTAAACGCAACTATTCGTAAAACCTGAGTTTAGCGAATAGTTGTATCTGTTAAATTAGTTATATCACACTCTGACTCCAAATGCAATTCTTTATTTCATATCAAATAAAAATCCGTTTTATTCTTGTAGAATTTCCTTCATATGTTGTTAAGATTGTCTTTCGAAGAATTGTATAGATATCTCCTTGAAACAAATTTCATTTATAAGTATAATATACACGGTTATGAAACAAATCTTATCATTTTGAGGTAATTATATGAAATTACAAAAGTTATTAAGTTATACTAGACGTGCCATCGATTCATATGAAATGATCGATAATGGTGATAAAATTGCAGTTGGAATTTCTGGTGGTAAGGACAGCCTGACTTTACTCTATGCTCTGGCTGAATTACGACGATTCTATCCAAAAAAATTTGATCTGATCGCTATTACAGTTAATCTCGGTTTTGATAATTTTGATACTACAAAGATCGAACAATTATGCAAAGAACTTTATGTTCCTTATTATATTGTAGATACAGAAATATATGATATTGTATTTAATATCCGTAAAGAGAAAAATCCATGTTCTCTATGCGCGAAAATGCGAAAAGGTGCATTAAATCAGAAACTAAATGATCTCAGATGTAATAAGATCGCTTATGCGCATCATAAGGATGATTTTATTGAAACCTTTTTAATGTCCTTATTATTCGAAGGCAGAATCCATACTTTCTCACCAAAAACATATCTGGATAAAAGCAAATTGATGGTTATTCGCCCTCTTATGTATATAAACGAAGGTGAAATTATCTCTTTTAAAAATGATATGCAGCTTCCTGTGATTAAAAGTCCATGTCCTGCCGATGGATATACGAAACGTGAATATGCAAAACAGGCACTGGCGGAGCTGGAAAAGGAAACTCCCGGTTGCAAACAACGGATTTTTTCCGCTATTGAACGAGGAACTCTGGATGGCTGGCCTGTAAAGATTGACAATCCAAGACTTTACAATAAAGATGCCAGATAATCGCATTTAAGTATAGAATTTATTCTGTATTCTATACTTGTTTTATGATTATATATATACTCCTGTTTTTAAAAATAAAAAGTATCTGTTTTTATGTTATATGGTAAATCTTGATTCAAACAGACAGTCAATATAACATTACATAACAGATACTTTTTATTATTTATTCGTAATCATTTACTTTATAATATGGAATCAGTAAATTAGTTCCATCTACGATGACATCTGTATTCAGATTATTCATCACAAGCACTTCATCGATATAATCCTGTGTAGAAGCATACTCTTCCGTCTTGTATTCATTTGCGATGTCCCAAAGGGTATCTCCTTCTTCTATGGTGATACATTTATAATATTTCTTACTTGCGTTCGATGCGCTGGTTGCTGGTGAATCCTTATGTGATATAAGGATATACAATACTGTAACCAGAATAATACCTGCTATAATGAAAATCTTCTTTGTACTGATAAATCTTACTACGTTCTTCATGTTCTCTTCCTCCTTAAAACTTAATTCTATATATAATATAATTCCCTGAACAAATGTTTGAATAAATTATATCGAACAGTTGTTCATTTGTCAATATATTTTCGAACATTTGTATGGATTATTCGAAAATATATTCGTCATATCCCAATGACTCCTTTATAATACCAATATGGATGGGGAAAAAAAAGTACGCAAGAAGAAGAACATTTGTTTGCAAAACAAACAATTGTGTGCTACTATTATTTATATAACTTTTTAAATACATTTAGGAGGATTTACATATGGGTAAAGAAAAGCTCACGGATAAGCAGACGCAGATCCTTGAATATATACGTCATGAGATTCTTGCAAAGGGGTATCCGCCATCAATCAGAGAAATCTGTCAGGCTGTTGATCTGAAGTCTACTTCTTCTGTACATGCTCAGTTATCATCATTAGAGGCAAAGGGCTATATCAGAAGGGATCTGACAAAGTCCCGCTCAATTGAGATCATAGACGATGATTTTTCACTTACCAAACGGGAACTGGTAAACATCCCTATCGTTGGAACGGTTTCTTGTGGTCAGCCTATCCTTGCTGAACAGAACATCGAAGACTATTTCCCTGTTCCACCGGAATATATTCATAATACGAATAACCAGACCTTTATGCTTCGTGTAAAAGGTGACAGTATGATCAATGTAGGTATTTATGAAAAGGATCTTGTAATTGTTGAGCAGTGCTCTTCTGCCAGAAATGGCGAAATCGTCGTTGCATTGATCGAGGATTCTGCAACAGTTAAGACATTTTATAAAGAAAATGGTTATGTCCGGTTACAGCCGGAAAATGATTATATGGATCCGATCCTTGTCGAACATTGCGAGATCCTAGGCCGTGTGATCGGTCTGTTCCGCAATTTTATCTAATCATACTTAATTTGTTCAAATTTTTTATAAAAATGCACCTCAAACGATATCAGGCATAACAAATACCTGACAAACTGATATTCCACCTGTCTACTCGACAAGGGGAATATCAATTAAGAGGTGCATTTTATTATATCATCTTTAATTAATATACCTGTTTATCCGGCTGTCTCTCTGCGATCTCCTTGAATGCATCAAAGTTCTGCTTGAACAGCTCTACAACCTGTGGATCAAAATGCTTTCCGGACAGGCTTACGATCTCATTATACGTCTCTTCTACGGACCATCCGCGCTTGTAGTACCGTTCAGAGGTAAGTGCATCGAAAACGTCACATACCGCCATTAAACGGCTGATATAGGCAATCTCCTCACCTTTCATACCTAGATATCCTGTTCCGTCCCAGCGTTCATGATGCTCCTTTGCAATCGTTCTTGCAATCTGCATGATCTCACCCGGACAATGCTCCAGAAGTGCATCACCATAGAGAACATGACTTTTCATAATCGCAAATTCTTCATCTGTCAGTTTACCGGGCTTATCCAGGATCTCCTCACTGATCATAAGCTTTCCGATGTCATGCATCATGGCAGCCGTTGACAGCTTATCAACGTAATCATCATCAAAACCGGATGCCTTTCCGAGCACCCGCATGTAATCTGCTACACGTTTGATGTGTTCTCCTGTATATTTGGATTTACTCTCGGATAATTCAGCAAATGCAAATATCAGCTCTTTCTGATTGCTCTTTACTTCTTCTGCGTTATCAATTACGGAATTCAGCATCGTAGAGTTTCTGGATACAATGAAATATGCAACGAGTGACAGGATCAGAATCGTGATCACACATGGAAATACCGATAAGACCATGCTGTCTGTATAGTCCAGATAAATCGGCGCAACCATGAAATCACAGTATGTAAGATTGATAAAATCTGCAAGGATAACACCGACAGTAGACATCAGCGCAGTAAATACGACCAGCGTCTTATTATAATATAACGATGTCAGCAGAATCGGGAAGATCCAGACAACCAGTGCCATATGGGAAAATACAGAGCTCAATATCATACAGTTAAAAACTGCGATACATATGACTACATATTTGATTGCCTCATTCCTGTCATGCTTGAAAAAGTCAATAACAAGTGTCGGAATAAGCGAAAAAATACAGCAGAGAACCATACATATCGTAACCACTACAAGGTTACATTCTCTGCTGAAAAACGCAAATGCCCATAACGCAACTATCAGTGCAACAAAAAAACGCATACACTTCGCTGCTATATGATTGATCTTTATATAATTGTCTTTTAATAATCTGTTATCGTTCATACCTACCCCAAAAACATATCTATGAAAGTAAATCCTTTGTTACATCGGCTGCATCATTCCAGATGCGTTCGATATCATAGAATCTGCGTGCCTCATCCGAAAAGATATGAACAATTATATCATAATAATCTAACAAAATCCATCCTCCCTGTGAATATCCTTCCACACTTTTTAAAGAATATCCGGCTTTGTGCATTTCTTCTTCCACACTGTCGCACATCGCTTGTACCTGATTCTTGTTTGTTCCGTCTGCAATAACAAAATAATCAGCTACAGCAGAGATCTTTTTAATATCAAGTATCTTAATATCAAAGGATTTTTTATCATCCAGGGCTTTATAAACAATTGCTGCCATTTCCTGTGCTGTATTCATATATGACGCTCCTCCTGCTCTGTATATTGATTTTAATATTGTACCCCATCCGTTTATTTATTGTTGCCTGTTTAAATATCGTCTTCTTTCAGCTTATCCGCTACCGATTGATGAGCAACATAATAATTATAGGTATCGATTGACATCGGATCAGTATCATCCGTTGTGGTCTCAAGATACGATAAAGTATTTTTCAGTATATGAACGATGCATTTGTCAATATCGGTAAATGCTTCCTTCCGGATCTCCTCGATCTCCTTTAATGGTTTCCGGTTCGGCTCGATATAGTCTGCAACAAACAGGATCTTCTCAAGCATATTCATTGCCGGTTTTCCGGTGGTATGACATGCGATCGCAGACAGAATATCCGGATCCTTTACATCGTACTTTTCTCTTGCGTAGAATGCCCCAAGCTTGGCATGTAAGAGTTCCGGATTATTATATTCACATTCGCTGATCGGAAGATTATTCTTCGTACAACGCTCGATCTTTTCTTCCGGTGAAAGGCACTTTGCACAATCATGTAACAGTCCTGCAGTCAGTGCTTTTTCTACATTTACACCATGTACCATAGCCAGACAGCCTGATACATATTCTACCCCTAACGAATGCTCAAATCTTCGATCTGTCAGTTTCTTCTGAAGTTTCTCTCTCATTTCCTGTCTGTTCATTGTTCTGCCCCTTCTCCTGTAAATTGTTCCTGAACTATATTATACTGTTTTACCAATCTGCGTCAATTATTTGTCTGTTGATCAAGGTTTTCATCTGTCTGATATAGCCCATATTCCTTAATATAGCGGCATACTGCCATTGGTACGGCTCCTGATATATCCTGTCCATTTTTAATGGCTTCCCGGATGCCGGACGATGACACATCAACCGGATGGATCTGCATCTGTCTGATATCCGCTTCTGCATATAGTTTCTTTAAATGCCGGATCTTAGCATCGACATCTTCTGCCTGGATCTGATCTCTCGTTGTAACGATCAGTTTGGAAAGAGAAAGAATCATGTCCGGCTCTCTCCAGGTGTCAAATGCAAGGATCGAATCCCCACCCATAATGAAATACCATTCCGTATCCGGATACTGTTCATGCAGCTGTGCCAGTGTATCAATGGTATAGGTAACTCCGCCACGTTGTAATTCCAGATCCGAACAACGAAGTCCGTCATGATCCTTTACTGCAAGCTCTACCATATGGAGTCTGTCTTCATTTGTAACCGATCTGTCCCACTTCTTGTATGCCGGGATATGATTCGGCATCAGCCAGATTTGATCCAGTGCAAACTGCGCCAGAGCCTGTTTTGCAAGCTCCAGATGGCCGTTATGAACCGGATTAAAGCTGCCGCCTAAAATACCAATCTTCATGTTCTGATCTTTCATATTATTTTGGAAGCTCGATCTTCTTATGCTCTTTGGATGGACGATAGAATACGATCTTACGGCCGATGACCTGAACGACTTCTGATTTGGTACGTTCTGCGATCATGGAAGCCATTTCTCTCGGATCATCCAGACAATTCTTTAATACTGAGATCTTAACCAGCTCTCTTGCCTCTAACGCTTCATTTACAGACTGTGTAAATTCCGGTGTCAGGGAACTCTTACCGATGTTTAAGATCGGATCGATATTCATTGCCAGTCCTTTTAAATATGCTCTCTGCTTACTTGTCATAGTATACTCCTAACTTATATCCTGTAACCGGCAGAATCACCTGCCGGTTTGTTATCACATTTATCTTTATTTATAATAGTCAAATTCCAGTCCATACATACGAACGGTATCACCTTCGCCGATTCCAAGCGCTTCCAGCTGGTCTAAGATACCGTTTGTCTTTAAGAATTTCTGGAAGAACTCAAATCCTTTTTCTGATTCCAGATTCGTATATCCAAGCATACGTTCAATACGAGGTCCCTCGATCACATATACGTCATCTTCTTCATTGTAGCTGACCTCAAAAGGAAGATCCGGATTATCATGGAAATCGAGATCAACCTCCGGTTCGAATTCGACTACATCATCCGGTGCATTCTTTACAAGGTCGTTGACATACCATAAAAGCTCGGAAATACCCTTACCGGATACTGCTGAGATCGGGAATATCTTCACACCGTCTTTTTCGAATTCTTCCTTTAACATCTCGATCACAGTCTCGTAACCGATCTCATCTAAGGCATCGATCTTATTTGCCGCTATAACCGTTGGACGGCTTTCGATATCCTTGTTGTATTTTTTCAATTCTTCATTAATGATCTTTACATCATTGACCGGATCTCTGCCATCGATTGAAGCTGCGTCAACAATGTGGATAATCACCTTTGTACGTTCGATATGACGCAGGAATTCCAGACCAAGTCCGACCCCCTCTGCTGCGCCTTCGATGATTCCCGGAATATCCGCGATAACAAATCCATTATGCTCTCCGAGATCTACAACACCAAGATTTGGTGTCAGTGTCGTAAAATGATATTCTGCAATCTTTGGTCTTGCATTTGTAACTCTTGCAAGGAAGGTTGATTTACCTACGCTTGGGAAACCAACAAGACCGACATCTGCGATACACTTAAGTTCCAGATCGACGATCAATTCTTTTGCCGGCTGTCCCGGCTGTGCGTACTTTGGAGCCTGCATGGTTGACGTAACATAATTACGGTTACCTCGTCCACCTCGTCCACCCTTTAACAGTACGACCGGTTCTTTCTTATCTGCCATATCAAGGATCACTTTTCCTGTCTCAGAATCCTTAATGACAGTTCCTGGCGGAACTTTTAATACAACATCTGCACCATTTGCGCCATGACAGTTTCTCTTACCGCCCGGTTCGCCATCCTGTGCTCTGTACTTTGTTATATGTCTGAAATCAGTCAGGGTGTTCAAACCTTCATCTACTACAAAGATCACGTCTCCACCTTTGCCGCCATCTCCGCCATCCGGGCCTCCGTCCGGCACGTATTTCTCACGACGGAAGGATACATGTCCGTCTCCGCCTTTTCCTGCTCTGATAAATATTCTGGCTCTGTCTGCAAACATTGCTTTCCTCCTTTATACATACATCCGTATGTAAAGAAAAAGCCGGAATAAACTATATTTACTCCGGCTAATAACATGCATAAACTAAGTAATATTACTCATTTACTACAGGGTAAATAGAAACCTGCTTCTTATCTCTACCCTTTCTCTCAAATCTAACGATACCATCAGCAGTAGCGAATAATGTATCATCTCCGCCGATACCAACGTTAAGACCTGGATGAATCTTTGTTCCACGCTGTCTGTAAAGGATGTTTCCAGCCTTAACGAACTGACCGTCAGCGCGCTTAGCTCCTAATCTCTTAGACTCGGAATCTCTGCCGTTCTTAGTAGAACCCACACCTTTTTTATGAGCAAAAAACTGAAGTTCCATCTTCATCATTTCAATTACACCTCCTTAAAGGTTATACAAACAAAATCACTATAGGATTCACTGATATCCGTAATACCTGTCTCAAACACTCCCATGATCAGTAAGGCATCATGTCCCGGCTGTTCATCAAACAGAAACTTCATATCTCCGTTTTTCTGATCGCTGTCTACATGAAATGCTTCCTCACAAAAGCGTTCAACAGAATTCACAACCGTGATCGCAAGTGCCGATACAGCACTACATACGATATCAGATCCTGAATCTGCATATCCTGCATGACCGGATACATAAAATCCCATTGTATCTGAATTAGCTTTTTTATAAATGGTTACCTTTATCATAACAGATTATGCGTTGATTGACTTGATCTCAACCTGTGTATAAGCCTGTCTGTGACCATTCTTCTTATGATAGCCAGTCTTTCTCTTGTACTTGTAAACAACTACCTTCTTAGCCTTGCCATCACCAATTACAGATGCTGTAACGGTTGCGTTTGCAACTGCATCACCACATTTAACGTCTGAATCAGTACTTACTAAAATAACGTCGTCAAATGTTACTTCGCTGCCAGCTTCTGCTCCAAGCTTCTCAACTCTGATTACGTCTCCTTCAGCTACCTTGTACTGCTTACCGCCTGTTGCTATAATTGCGTACATAGGGTTTACCTCCTTAATCAAACTCGCCAGTTGTGGTGTCGCATAAAATATGCGAACTTATACCTCACTGTGCGGCACACTAGTATACTCTACCATTTTGGTTTTATTTTGTCAACTGTTCTTTCAGCGATTTGCGAATTTTTTTTCGGGTTAGTTCCACCAGAGAAAGCTTAGTAACATCCACAAATGCTGCAGGAACAGAATCCTTTGCAAGCTCCTGTTCGAGGATATCTTTTATAACATCCATCGAGCCCGGCTGTTTCATATTTATAAAATCAACTACGATGATCCCTGACAGATTCCGCAGTCTCAACTGTCTGCATACCTCGACTGCCGCTTCAGAATTGATACGGAGCAGATGTTCCTCAAAGGAATGTTTATCGACCGATTTACCGGTATTTACATCGATCACGACCATTGCCTCCGTCTGTTCGATCACCAGGTAGGCACCCGACTTCATCCAGACCCGTTCTTTTTTCAGGTTTTCCAGATTTTTTGGCAGATTATATAAAGTCATCAGATTACAGTTTTTATCATTATACATGGTAAGCTTCACATCCGTGATCTGTTTCTCTGACAGATAGGTCTCGAATTCATCAAATACCGCCTTCTGATCCGTTACGATCTCTTGAAGCCCTGCATTATGCTTTAATATAAAATAATCGAGATATTCCGCATCATTCTTATACAGACAGGAATAACAGGTTCTGGTCTTTGCCGTCTGTATGATTTGTTCTAATTGTTTGGATAGTTTATTCAGATCCAATAATATCACTTCATCCGGCAGCTCCTGACAGATTGTCCGTAAGATACAGCCAAATCCATCCGGCAATACTTTCTTTGCAAGCTGGTGCAGATGATCTCTTATCTCTTTCTTCCGGATCTTTCCGGATATACCGATCCGGCCCGATGTATTCACAAGCAGATTTTCTGTCTTCAATTCAATTTCCGACGTAGCAACCGGATTCTTTGTCTTGATCGCATCCTTGCTTACCTGTACGAGAATCTCGTCTCCGGCTTTTAACACAGAATCTTTTTTTGCATTTAAAAATATATGTTTATTATCAGTGATACTGTAATAGCACGGAAGCCCTGTACCGATATCGACAAAGGCTGCGTCTATATTGGACACGATATTTTCCACCTTGCCGACATAGATATTCGATAAGATGGACTGTCGATCAAATAACATCAGATCTGACAGCTTTCCATCCGAATAAAGAGCTTCCAGTATATGATCTTCATAATTTGTTATTACAAGCTTATTCATCAGAATTCTTCACCTGCCATATAAAGCGGCTGTAACGAGCCGTCTTTGTCATAATACGTTTCCAGTCGGTGAATATAGATTCGGAAGAAATCATAGGTCTCACCGCAAAGGTCATATAATGCCTTTACCACTAATTCCGGTTTCAGATTATAGACACTTCCGGTCTGTAACAGCATGTAGATACTGTCACCTCTCCGTTCCAGCTTTAAAATACCCGGACGGATATTTTCTTCTTTTTCACTCTTTTTTGTTTTCTTTAATACAATGATCTCGTCCTGTTTATTCAACTCTTCAACGGAAGCAAGCAGTTTTTCACTGAGATCATTCTGCTCCCGGAATGTGATCTCATAATCCGATGCAGCAACAATCGACATAGCATTCTTTGCATTCTCCGGGATCTGCACACATTTCGTAACATGTATCTCATCAACGGATACCGCATTTAAAGCTTCGATCATCTCAGCTGAAGTTGTCACAGAATTAAATTCTGCATCAAAATATTCACCATCCGATGTAATCCCAAGTGCAAGCGGTGCTGCAAATGAAATGATCTGGTGTGGGGAATAACCTTTGGAATAACTGATATCCAGCTTTGCCCGGCGGATCTCCTTCTGGAAATAACGCATGACATCCAGATGACCGATAAATTTCAGATTTCCAAGCTTGGAGTATTTAATTCTTATTTTCAAAACAAACACCTCCTCCAAACTTCGCTGCGCCGCAGCCGGAACACTTCATCCGGCAGTTTGGTGTAACGACCTCTGCCTGTGCGCGCTCCCATTCCTTTTCCATAAACTTTCTTGTCACTCCGATATCTATGAAATCCCACGGAAGGATCTCATCTACACATCTGTCACGATAGGTATAGAAGCCGATATCAATATGATTCTTTTCAAGCGCATTGTCCCAGTTTGATTTATCAAAATATTCCGTCCACGCATCAAAAATCTGTCCGGACTGATAGACATCATAGATTACCTGACAGAGCTTACGGTCACCTCTGGCAAGCAAACCTTCTAAGATCGTGATATCCGCTTCATGGTATGCGAATTTCAGACTCTTGTGGTTCTTTGCTTCACGGAATTTATCTTTAACAAAATACGCACGCTTCTGGAATTCCTCCGGTGTTATCATCGGCGCCCACTGGAATGGTGTAAATGGCTTTGGTACGAAATAAGATGCGGAAGCCGATACCATGACACGGCCATCCCGTTTCTCCTTTGGTATATTTGCAAAATACAGCTCACTGATCTCCTCTGATAGATCAGCAATACCTGTAATATCGTCATAAGTCTCTGTCGGAAGTCCCATCATAAAATACAGCTTGACCTTATTCCAGCCGCCAAGGAACGCCTGTAACGAACCATTTAATATATTCTCTTTTGTCAGACCTTTATTTATAACATTTCTTAATCGTTGTGTTCCGGCTTCCGGTGCAAATGTCAGGGAATTCTTCTTGATATCCTGAATCTTCTGCATAACATCAAGGGAAAATGCATCGATTCTGAGGGATGGCAGAGAGATATTGACATGGTTGTTGTCCATCTTCTCGATCAGACAGTCCGTAAGCTCAGGAAGCGACTGATAATCACTGGAACTTAACGAACTGAAGGTAATCTCCTCCTGACCGGTATTATCTAACATAGCCTCTGCATAATGTTTCAGTACGTTTACATCCTTTGGTCTGGTCGGACGATAGATCATCCCTGCCTGACAGAAACGGCATCCACGGATACATCCCCGCATGATCTCTAATACAACACGGTCCTGTGTGACCTTCATATAAGAGACAACCGGCTTCTCAGGATAGACAGCGGATGACATATCCGTAACTACCTGCTTAAGGATCGTCTTTGGAACCTCTTCGTATTTTGGTCCAAATGATGCGATCGTTCCATCCTCATGATAAGTGACATCATAAAGAGCCGGCACATAAAGCCCCGGAATCTGCGACACCTTGATCAGAAATTCTTCTCTTGTCATATCGGAATGTTTATAGATTTTATATAATTCGATCAGATCTCCGTATACCGTCTCGCCCTCTCCGATATAGAAAATATCAAAGAAATCAGCGATCGGTTCCGGATTATAAGAACAGGGACCTCCTCCGATCACGATCGGATCACCCTTTTCCCGATCCTTCGACCAGATCGGAATCTCTGCCAGATCAAGCACCTGTAAGATATTCGTATAACACATCTCATACTGAAGAGTGATTCCAAGAAAATCAAACTCTTTTAAAGGATCCTGAGACTCCAGTGCAAATAACGGAATGTGCTGTTCTTTCATAACTTTATGCAGATCCGGCCACGGAGAATAGACACGTTCACACCAGGTATCTTCTCTCCGATTGAACATGTCATATAAAATCTGGATGCCGAGATGGGACATTCCGATCTCATACACATCCGGGAAACACATGCAAAATCTGACATCGACCTGCTCCTTGTCCTTCATGACACTGTTATATTCCCCTCCGATATATCTGGCAGGTTTTTCGATACTCATTAAAATCTCATCTGATAATGCAAGCTTTCTCATTTTGTTCTCCGTTATATATAATTAGTTCTTGAAACTGTGGATAGGTGCAGGGATTCTGCCTCCACGGTTAATAAATTTTTCACATGAAAACTGGTTGACAGGCATAATTGGCGCATAGCCAAGCAGTCCGCCAAATTCAGCCTGATCGCCAACGCCCTTGCCGATAACAGGGATCAGACGTACAGCCGTTGTCTTCTGGTTGATCATACCGAGTGCCATCTCATCTGCAATGATACCGGAAATGGTAGCTGCTGATGTATCACCGGGTATTGCGATCATATCAAGTCCAACTGAACATACACAGGTCATTGCCTCTAATTTTTCAAGAGAAAGTGCACCTGCTGATACCGCATCGATCATACGCTGATCTTCACTGACAGGGATAAATGCACCACTTAAACCACCAACATAAGAAGAAGCCATAACGCCGCCCTTCTTTACCTGATCATTTAATAAGGCAAGTGCTGCCGTAGTTCCCGGAGCACCGGCATATTCCAGACCGATCTCCTCAAGGATCTCACCGACACTGTCTCCGATTGCAGGTGTAGGTGCAAGTGACAGATCCACGATACCAAACGGAACACCGAGACGTTCGGATGCTTCCTTTGCAACAAGCTGTCCAACTCTTGTAACCTTAAATGCTGTTTTCTTGATCGTCTCACACAGTACTTCAAAGTTCTCACCACGAACTTCCTCTAACGCACTCTTAACAACACCCGGGCCGCTGACACCGACATTGATAACACAATCGCCCTCAGTAACGCCGTGAAATGCACCAGCCATAAACGGGTTATCATCCGGTGCATTACAGAATACTACGAACTTGCAGCATCCAAGGGAATCTTCCTCTTTTGTAAGCTCTGCTGTCTCTTTTACCATTTCACCGATCAGTTTTACAGCATCCATATCGATACCGGTCTTTGTAGAACCGACATTTACAGAACTGCATACCTTACCGGTACATGCAAGTGCTTCCGGAATGGAACGGATCAGAAGTTCATCGGATGGAGTCATGCCCTTACATACAAGAGCGGAATAACCACCGATAAAGTTTACGCCTACGGCATCTGCAGCCTTATCCAATGTCTTTGCGATCGTTACATAATCATCTGTTGACTTACAAACAGAACTTCCGATCAATGCGATCGGTGTGATTGAGATTCTTTTATTTACGATCGGAATACCATATTTTCTTCCGATATCATTTCCGATAAATACAAGATCCTTTGCCTTTGTTGTGATCTTGGTGTAGATCTTCTCACAGGTTTCTCCTACATCCGCACCAACGCAGTCTAACAGGCTGATACCCATTGTGATCGTTCTGACATCCAGATTCATCTTGCTGATCATGGCATTGGTTTCAATTACTTCATTTATACTAATCATAGTGTGACCTCTTTTCGCCTATTTCTATTCTAAATCTTAGATTCTGTGCATGGTTTCAAAGATTTTCTCATGCTGTACTTTAATCTGTACACCAATCTCATCGCCGATCTCTTTCAGTTCATTTGCGATAATTTCTGTTGACTTTGAAGATTCCTGTATATCAACGACCATCATCATATTGAAGTACCCGCCTACAATTGTCTGTGCAATATCAAGGATATTGACACTGTTCTCTGCAAGGTATACACAGACCTTTGCTGTGATTCCGATGCTGTCTTTACCAACTACTGTAATAATTCTTTTTTTCATGATGTATGTATCCTCCTATATATCACCATTTATTTGGTTTTATAATAAATTCTTTTGATATGCAAAAGAATCTTCTTCAAATAGTATTTTTATAACTGATGAACGGTTCATCATCATTAATTCCCGACTGTGAGCAAAGCTCCCGGCTGGTCGCGTCTCGCTACCTCAAGTCCAAATTCCCGGACATCCGATGCATATTCATTATCTGAAAGCTCAAGCTTTACCGTTTCATATGCAAGCTCTTCAAAATTATTTTCCTTACTCAGGTGTCCAAGCAGGATTGCTTTGATATGACTGTTTAACAATGCTTTTATTAACTGCCCGGAACGCTCGTTGGACAAATGTCCACGGTTTCCCAGAATACGTTGCTTCAGATAATATGGATATGGTCCCGCCTGAAGCATCCGTATATCATGATTTGCTTCGATCACCATGATATCGGAATTCTTTAATTTATTTACAACATAGTCATCAAAATTCCCCATATCCGTTGCAATGGAAAACTTACTTTTTCCGTCACTGATACTGTAACATACCGGATCAGCGGCATCGTGCCAGATCGCTGATGCATCGATCGACAGATCGTTGATAAAGAATGGTTCATCCGGTTCGATCTCATGGAACAAGCTGTCATCAATCGTTCCAACGGATGACATTTTCTTAATCTCAGAGATTGTTCCCCCTGTTGTATAGATCGGTATGCCATGCTTTCTCGCCATAACACCAAGCCCTTTCACATGATCAATATGCTCATGTGTTACAAGAATTCCATTCAAATCAGAAGGTTTTCGGTCGATCTCATTTAACGCTGTTTCAATTTTCTTACCACTTACGCCTGCATCTACAAGCAGATGTGTCTCTTCATTGCCTACATAATAGCAATTTCCACTGCTACCACTGGCAATACTCAGTAATTCCATATTCTACGCCTCAACTCTGCATCTCCAAAATGTATGAAAAAGCTTCCTGAATATCAGCTTACTCTATCTTTCATACTTATTCCGGTCTAATATGTCCGAAACGGCAGATGCTCGATATATATTGTATTAAAATCCGAACGATTACTAAGATCCACATACCGGATCTTCTCTTTAAACCTGTTTATTGTATCAATAAAACCCGGTTCAATCAAGGACAAATATGCGCCCTCAAGTGAAGTATTGCCAAGAACCTTCATTTTCCCCTGAAAGCTCTGCGGGAATAGCCCCAGTGTTACTGCATTTGTCAGATTTAGATGGAATCCAAAGCCTCCTGCAATACAGACTTCAGCAATATCGGAAAGCTCAATACCGATCTCTCTTACAAGCATCATGATTCCTGAAAGGATTGCTGATTTTCCAAGCTGAAATGCCCGAATCGTCTCCATGTCAATCTTCATGTTGCTTCCCATCGAGATACCGGATTCAAAATACGGTTCCGCAAGCACTCCTTCCGCATCCATCTGTCCCCGTTTTAACAATAATGCCAGCATGTCAAATATATTCGAACCGAATACATTTGCTGTACGAAAACATCCTTCAAACGCTGAACCACAGGCAGCAGAGGTCGCCACTCCGTATTCCTTATTACAGAGAATGATCTCCCCGTTTGTTCCAAGATCAATCAGCATACGATATGAGAAATCTCGATCAATCTCTGCGGCAACTGCGCCTGCTGCAATATCTGCGCCGGAAAATGCCGCAATATTCGGCAGACAGATAACATCCGAAGCCGCATTCTCAAAAGATGGAGAAGCGATAAAGTCATTCTGTTCTATCACCCGGATATCCGAATTCTTAAGTGTAAACGGATATCCAAACAGATTCTCTGTCGTAAGCCCTTCTGCGATCGAAAGCATCGTTGCATTTCCTGCCAGAACATATCTGCGGATATGATCTACAGCTTCCGGCGTATTTATAAGCATATGGTCAACACCCTTTTGAATATCCGAAAACAAAAGTAACCGCAGATGCTCCAGACCTTCCTTTGTATCTGCCGCTTGAATCCTCGCTACGACATCAGCACCTGTCGCGATCTGTGAGTTAAGCGTACTGAATGAGCATTTAACTGCTTTCTCATTCAGATCCACAAGCTCCATACCGATCGTAGTCGTACCGATGTCAATGGCAATGCCATATGCGGAAGTAACAGGCTTCTTTCTCTGTTCGGTTGGCAGATTCATCTTATGCCCTGTAATACCGGTAAGCTGTTCTTCCTCCAGCCGTATCGAGATATCCCTATCTACAATGTACTGGCAGCTTTTTACAAAACTGCCAGTATCCTGATTCCATACCAGACACCGGTTACAGCGTCCTTTCATGCCGCAGTTTCCTGCAAAGACATATCCTGCCGCAGTCAGTACCTGATACAGATTATCTCCTTTATTACATTTGATCTGTTCTGTTCCGTTTACAGTTACATTTATCATTAATTATAAATTCCTGTTGTCATTTTTTCCTTTGGTCTGTAACCATGTTCTGCGAGCGTATTAATGATCAGCTGCTTATGTTCCGGACCAAATGCTTCCAGTGTGATCACAAGTTCAACTGCCGAATTACGGTTGATCGATACAAACTGGTTATGCTCCAGTTTGATGATATTTCCCTGTAAATCTGCAATAATCTTGGAAATATTCATCAATGCGCCCGGCTTATCCGGAAGCAAGGTTGAAACTGTGAAGATACGGCTTCTGGCAATCAGTCCGTGCTGTACTAAGGATGCAAATGTGATCATATCCATATTACCGCCACTTAAGATGCTGACAACCTTCTGTCCCTTCACATTCAGATGCTTTAAGGCTGCAACAGTAAGCAGACCGGAATTTTCAACCAGCATCTTATGATTTTCCAGCATATCAAGGAAGCAGACGATCAGTTCATTGTCTTCTACTGTGATGATACCGTCCAGATTCTTCTGAATGTATGGGAAGATCTTTGATCCCGGAGTCTTAACTGCTGTACCATCTGCGATCGTGTCTACCATTGGAAGTGTCGTTACTTTCTTATTCTTCAAAGAAACCTGCATACAATTTGCGCCTGCGGGTTCTACACCGATCACTTTGATATTCGGATTCATCATCTTGGCCAGTGTAGATACACCGGTAGCCAGTCCGCCACCACCGATCGGAACAAGAATATAATCTACAAACGGAAGCTCCTTGATGATTTCCATTGCGACAGAGCCCTGTCCGGTTGCAACATCCAGATCATCGAATGGATGAATAAAGGTATAACCCTTATCTTCTGCAAGCTCTAATGCATATGCGCAGGATTCGTCGTATACATCTCCATATAAGATAACCTCTGCACCATATGATTTGGTGCGGTTTACTTTGATCAGAGGAGTTGACGATGGCATAACGATCGTTGCTTTTACCCCATATGCTTTTGCTGCATATGCAACACCCTGTGCATGATTTCCGGCTGATGCAGTGATCAGACCTTTCTGTCTTTCTTCGTCTGTCAGTGTACTGATCTTATAATATGCTCCACGGATCTTATACGCTCCGGTAAGCTGCATATTTTCCGGTTTAAAAAATACTTTATTTCCTGTCAGGTTGCTGTAATATTCGCTCTCTACCAGCTTTGTTGGTAAAACAACTTTTTTAATTATATTATATGCCTCTTCAAATTTTTCTAATGTAAGTTCTTCTGCCATTGTCAGTCTCCTTTTTCTGTATTTCATATTCAGACAGTTATTATCCACCATTGTCATTACTTTTTTATTTTCAAACAGTTACTAGAATAAACTGCACGATTTTCATAATTATAGATCAGCTTCATCCATAAGAATGTCAAGCTCGCTTCGGTCTTCGTCAAAGCCTGAGAACAGTGCTTCCACATATGCGGACGGATCAAAACGCTGTAAGTCGTCAATCTTCTCACCGATTCCGATAAATTTAACCGGAACATTCAATTCTGCCTGAATTGCAATCGCGATACCACCCTTGGCTGTACCGTCTAACTTTGTGATCACGATACCATCAATCTCCGTTACATTGCTGAACTGTCTTGCCTGCTCTAATGCATTCTGTCCGGTCGTTCCATCTAACACGATCAGGGATTCTACATTTGCATCCGGATAATCTCTGGAAATGATGCGGCGCATCTTAGCCAGCTCATCCATCAGGTTCTTTTTATTATGAAGTCTTCCGGCTGTATCGATCAATAAGATATCGGTATTTCTTGCCTTTGCAGCAGATACCGCATCGTATACAACTGCCGCAGGATCTGCGCCCTCATTATGAGAGATCATCTCTACACCTGCACGATCCGCCCAGGTCTTTAACTGATCGATCGCGGCTGCACGGAATGTATCAGCGGCTGCAATCAGAACCTTTTTACCGCTCTTCTTATACTGGGCTGCCAGCTTACCGATCGTAGTTGTCTTACCGACACCATTTACACCGATCACAAGTATAACTGATTTTTTCTTTTCAAAATCATATGCACTTTCATCCACCATCATCTGATCTCTTATGATATTGATGATCAGTTCCTTGCATGCCGCAGGTTCTTTGATCCTGGCCTCCTTGACACGTTCTTTCAGGTTCTCGATCACCTTTTCCGTTGTCTCATATCCCATATCAGCCATGATGAATGTCTCTTCCAGTTCTTCATAAAAATCATCATCAATATGGGATGCTCCAAACACGGAAGAAAAACTGTCTACGATACTATTTCTTGTCTTACTGAGTCCTTCTTTTAATCGTTTGAAAAATCCCTTCTTTTCCTCAGCCATAGCTTATACCTCCTTATTTGTCCAGATCGTTCTCGATCAGATTTACGGATACCAGAGTGGATACACCCTTTTCCTGCATCGTAATACCATACAGGATATCGGCTGCTTCCATGGTTCCCTTTCTATGTGAAATGACAATAAACTGTGTGTCCTTTGTCAATCGGTTCAGATACTGTGCAAATCGTCTTACATTTGAATCATCCAATGCTGCTTCGATCTCGTCCAGCAAACAGAATGGTGATGGTTTCAGACTCTGGATCGCAAATAACAGTGCAATCGCAGTCAGTGACTTTTCACCACCGGAAAGCTGCATCATGTTCTGTAATTTCTTTCCCGGCGGCTGTGCAATGATACGGATACCGGTCTCTAACAGATTGGTATCATCGACCAGTTCCAGTGCACCTCGTCCACCACCGAACAGCTCTTTAAAGACCTTGTCGAACATAACCTGGATCTCTTTGAACTTCGTATTGAATTGTTCCTGCATGGATACATTCAATTTCTCGATCACATCTAACAGATTCTTCTCTGCAAGAACGATATCATCATGCTGTCCCTTTAAAAACTCATATCGTTCTGATACTTCTTTATAGTCCTCGATCGCATTGACATTGACATCACCAAGTGATTTGATCTTTGCTTTTACTGCGGTGATCTCTTTCTTTAAGGATGAAAGATCGTTTAATTCCTCATCCCGGAACTCTGCCGCCATATTTAATGTCAATTCATATTCTGCCCACATATAATTTGACAACTCATCCGACTTCTCCGTATTCTTCTCAATCGCTGAATCAAGCTTGAATACTGCCTTTTCCAAACCTGCGATCTTCTCGGATAATTCTTCCCGGATCGCAAAGAATTCTTTATGACTGGCTGTCATATCATCCCGTTCTTTATGATATGCTGCAAGCTGTTCTTCCTGATCAGATACTTCATCGGAATCTTTCTCGATCGTCTTACGGATCGCCTCTGCCTGTTCTTCTAACTTCGTGATATCTGTTCCTGTCGCCTGTACCTGTGTTATATAGGACGCCAGCTCTTCCTGTAATTTCTCATCATCCAGACGGATACGTCTTATATTCTCCTGAATAAAGTCATCCTTCTGTTTTACTGAGTTATATTCGATCAGTAATTCAGATACCTTCGTATTTGCCGCTGCAAGCTTGCTCTGTGCTTCGATAGCCTTGGCTTCCAGTTCCTTGATCATTTCTTCACACTGAACCTTGGCAGCTTCATGCTTCTTATTATTATCAGCAAGCTGATCTTTATTTGTATTGATCTCCGCTATCTGACTGTTCAACTCATTGATTTCTTTCTGGATCGATGCAAATGCTTTCTCAGACTCTGCAAGCTTGGATGCTACCTGCTCCATATTTAAAGACAACGTATTCTTCTCAAGATATGCCTGCTGAAGTCTTGTGTTTAAGCTCTCAATCTGCGCGCGGAGTGCATCTCTTGACGTTTTTAATTCTTCATCCAGTCCGGCTGCATCCTTTGCGATCAGATTTAACTCATCAATCTTTTCCCTGATCTCATCCAATTCTCTCTTTCGTCCAAGAAGATTACTGGAATTACGGAAAGCACCACCTGTCATTGATCCGCCCGGATTGATCAGTTCACCTTCGATCGTAACCAGTCTCAGAGACTGATTGTATTTTCTCGCAACTGCAAGTGCATGATCGATGTTATCTACAACCACGATCCTGCCAAGCAGATTCTTAACGAGTCGATCAAATTTTGCATCTGCCTTTACCAGAGAAGAAGCGATACCGATCACACCCTGTTCTGACAGAACTTCATTTCGAACCTGTCCACGGTCTGTGATCGTATTTAACGGAAGAAAAGTTGCACGACCATATTTGTTCTGTTTTAAGAACTGAATGATCTTCTTTGCCGTGCTGTCATCCTCCGTAACAATATTCTGAATGCTTCCGCCGAGTGCAGTCTCGACAGCAACCTCATACTTCTTATCTACATCGATTATATCAGCAACAACTCCAATAATGCCTGGATTGTTCTTTTTCTGCTCCATAACACGACGGATGCTGTTGCCATAGCCATCATAGCGTTCTGTAATATTCCGGAGTGCTTCCATCTTGGATCTGGTCGCTGATAATTCTTCGTTTGTATTATGTATCCGCTCACGATTGACTTTATTTCTATTCTGATTTTCTTCCAGATCCTTTTCTGCAGTTTCGAGTTCCTTGATAATGCCGGATACATTCTGATCCAATACAGATAGCTTTGCCTGTAACTCATCATGTTCCTTCCGGTCGTTATTATCATCACTTTTAAATTGCAGATACCTCTGGTTTAACTGGGTCTTACGGAAGTTGATGTTCTCAAGCATCGCATCATATCTTCCGACCTTCGCCTGAAGATTTCCACTCTCATGGATATATTCGATGATGTCGGATTTACATTCTTCGATCTTATCCTGGCATTCATGGATATAGGCATCCAAGCGGCTGCTTTCTCCTTTTGCAGTATCCAGAGAACCGGAAATGGTTGAAACCTGATCTCCAAGGGCATCCTTTTGTCCTTGATAATTCTCCATCTCTTTCCGATCAGTTTCCCGCTGACGGTTGATCCTGTCGATCTGTTCCTGTATATTCTTATCATTCTGTCGGGAGTTCAAGATCTGCTGGTTGATAACGTTGATCTCACCTTCCAAACGTTCATTTTTTAACCGGAGCTCATGCACCTGATTCTTGGATGCATCGATTGCCTGATTGATCTCCTCTAACGCCTGCTCGATACGCTCATATTCTTCCTTTGTATGCTCCAGTTCTTCTTTATTCTGCGTGAGATCATTATTTAAGATTTCCCGATTCTCTGTATCCTTATCAAGAATCTCTTTTAAATGCTCCATTTCAAGGAAAAAAGCATTGATATCCAGTTTCTTCAGTTCGTCCTTAAACAACAGATATTTTCTCGCTGTTTCTGACTGCTTCTGTAATGGACCGACCTGCTTTTCCAACTCATATAAAATATCATTGACACGACTTAGATTGTCACGCTCTGCCTCTAATGATTTCTCGGCTGCCGCTTTGTTCTTTTTAAATTTTACGATTCCTGCCGCTTCATCGAACAGTTCCCGTCGTTCCTCCGGTTTACCATTTAAGATCTTCTCAATCTGACCCTGTCCGATAATGGAATATCCCTCTTTACCGATACCGGTATCAAAGAACAGCGAATTTACATCCTTTAAACGACTGACTGTACCATTAATAAGATATTCACTTTCTCCCGAACGATACACACGTCTGGCAACCGTTACTTCATTATAATCAATCGGCAGATGATGATCACTGTTATCTAACGTGATCGCTACATAAGCAGAACCCTGTGGCTTACGAAGCTGTGTACCGGAGAAGATTACATCCTCCATCTTAGAGCCTCGGAGACTCTTTGCACTCTGTTCACCAAGTACCCAGCGGACAGCATCCGCTACGTTACTCTTTCCCGAACCATTCGGTCCAACGATACAGGTTATTCCATGATTGAATTTGAATACGATTTTATTTGCAAATGATTTGAAGCCGTTTACTTCAATACTTTTTAAATACATATATTAACCCTGCTTTTTCTTTATTTGTAACAGTGCATTATATGCTGCCGTCTGCTCCGAAGCCTTTCTGGATGCTCCTTCACCTATTGCAACATGCTCCCCGTTAATGCACACCTCGGATACATAAGATTTATTATGATCCGGCCCCTTCTCCTCTAACAAGGCATAAGTAAGGGTTTTTTCTTCTTTCTGCGCAAGCTCCTGCAAGGTTGACTTGGCATCATAAAACAGTGAATGTGTCTCAACATCATCAAGTAAAAACCGGTGGACAAATTTCTTTGCCTCATCTAAGCCGCCATCCAGATAGATCGCACCGAGAACTGCCTCAAACAGATCACACATGATCGAGTTCCGATTTCTCCCTCCAGTCAGATCTTCTCCCCTGCTTAACAGAACATAATGTCCAAACTTTAGTTCCTTGGATATCTGAGACAAGGTAAATTCACATACCAGACTTGCTCGGAGCTTTGTTAATTTTCCTTCCGGGTAATCCGGATAATTTTTATAAAGATATTCACTTACAACGAATTCCAGGATTGCATCCCCAAGGAATTCCGATCGTTCATAGGATTCTACTTTATTGATCTTCCGCTCATTTGCATAGGACTTATGTGTTAACGCTGTTACAAGCAGTTCCAGATCATGAAAGGTATACCCAATGATATCTTCTATATTATGAAATCGTTCTGTGTTCATAATTACTTCGCCACTTCTTTTCCAATATTCTCGGCAATTTTTTCATTTACACCATTTTCCTTGAAATTAATACACTGGAAAATAGCGCTCTTAACCTCTTCGTTATGAGAATTACCGTGGATCTTTACAACAAGGCCCTTTAAGCCAAGCAACGGTGCACCACCTTTGTTCTTCGCATTAAAACGTTCCTTCAAGCCGTTTAATGAACTCTTGATCAGAAGTCCTCCGATCTTGGTTTTAAATGAAGACATGATCGTATTCTTGATCTCACCTAAAAGCATCTTTGCAAGACCTTCATACAACTTTAAGATAACATTTCCGACAAATGCTTCACAGACAATGACATCTGCTGCACCATTTGGAATCTCTCTTGCCTCGATACTTCCAACAAAATTAATGTCTTTACATTCTTTTAATAATGGATATGTCTCTTTTACAAGAGCATTTCCCTTTTCTTCTTCATCGCCGATATTTACGATTGCAACTCTTGGATTCTTTACATGCTCGATATTCTCCATATAGATAGAACCCATCTTGGCAAACTGTAGCAGATGCTCCGATCTCGCATCGACATTCGCTCCACAGTCGATCAAAAGGGAATAACCCTTTGATGTAGGAAGTAATGGAGCAAGTGGTGAACGCTTTACACCTTTGGAACGTCCGACTACCAACTGTCCACCTGCAAGGATCGCACCTGAGCTTCCGGCTGAAATAATCGCATCAGCTTCTCCGTTCTTTACCATATTCAGACCAACCACCAGTGAAGAATCCTTCTTGCTTCTGACAGCCTGTACCGGGGCTTCATGACAGGTGATCTCCTCTGTTGCATTTACAACCTCGATCTTTGACTGATCGTAAGTATATTTTGCAAGTTCCTTCTTTATTACATCTTCTTTACCGGTCAGTATTATCTGTGCCTTTGCACCTTCATTGATCGCTTCTACTGCACCTCTTATGATCCACTCCGGTGCATAATCTCCACCCATGGCATCTACGACTACTCTTGTTACTTCGCTCATCTTATTCCTGTTTCCTTTCTATACCGGAACTATTCCGGCATTTCCATATTTCTTATTATACGAATCGGAGTCCAGACTCCTACGCAGACCAACACCAGGGTTTGTCAGAATAGGACTCTGCTCTGACCGTATAAATGCACAAAGCTATTATATATTTTGCCTTTCTTAAAGTCAACAGGGGATATCGGTGCAAAAAAATAAAGCCTTCCGATTGCTCGGAAAGCTCTATTTATAATTACTCACCTACTGAGATAATCTCTTTCTTGTTGTATGAACCACAATTCTTACATACTCTATGTGGAACCATTAATTCGCCACACTTGCTGCACTTTACTAATGCAGGAGCAGTCATCTTCCAGTTAGCTCTACGCTTATCTCTTCTGGCCTTTGAACTCTTATTCTTTGGACAAATTGACATTAATCACACCTCCTCAACCTTTCAAGATGTTTGCAAAAACTGATAATCTTGGATCCGGAACAAAATCATCACAATCACATGTTTCATGATTCAGATTTGCTCCACACACTTTGCACAGACCTTTGCAATCATCTTTGCATAATATCTGCATCGGGACTAAAGTCATTAGTTCCTTCTGTAAAAGCATGTCCATATTAATAATGTGATCTTCCAGATAATCTAATTCCTCGATCTCATCAACTTTATCTGTTTCAAAGATAGCCATATCGATCATCTCATCTATGTCCACTTCAAAATCCTCTGTAATTTCATTCAGACAACGGTCACATAGCATCTTAAGTGTGACAACACAGCCGCCCTTAAGACTTGCTTTTCTCTTACCTTCATTTCTGGCGGTAAGATGAAAATCCTTTACATTATCGACTACATATACATTTCCGTTGAAAGAAAATTCCTTCAATTCAGATATAATATCGTAGTCTTTTACCTGTCCTTCTGTCGATAAAATCTCTGATAAATCAATTAACATAATATCTCCTAAAAATCGCACATTGGTTATTATACATATTTGAATACTCTTTGTCAACGATAAAATCACATATTTTTTGCCATATTTTCTTTTTCGTTACACTAAAGCAACAGTCTCTCTGGCAATCGCAAGCTCCTCATTTGTAGGAACTACAAATACCTTTACCTTGGAATCCGGTGTGGAGATCAGCTTTTCATCTCCCATAACCTTGTTTGCTTCCTGATCGATCGTGATACCCATGTATTCCATATCTGACATTGCAAGGTTTCTGACATATGGATTATTCTCACCGATACCGGCTGTAAATGCAATCGCATCTACTCCACCCATTGCTGCGGCATATGCACCGATATACTTCTTGACACCATATGCAAATACATCAAGTGCAAGACGACATCTGTCATTTCCTTCTTCCATACCCTTGCCGAGATCTCTGAAATCACTGAATTCACCGGAGAGACCATAAACACCGGACTTTTTATTTAAGATCGTATTGATCTCTTCGATATTCTTTCCTGTCTTGTTTGCAAGGAATTCGATAATGGCAGGATCGATATCACCGGATCTTGTTCCCATGATCACACCTGCAAGCGGTGTCAGACCCATGGTTGTATCTACTGATTTTCCACCCTTAACCGCTGTAATACTGGAACCATTGCCAAGATGACATACGATGATCTTTGTATCTTCGATATTTTTTCCAAGAAGCTCTGCTGTTCTCTTTGATACAAAGCTGTGGCTTGTGCCGTGGAA
>OGPT01000718.1_pt1 | contig 34202 bp, 25 predicted proteins | sample 1552951 | NCBI WGS metagenome assembly OGPT01 (sample SAMEA2580224, study PRJEB22360) | human gut metagenome | biome: human gut; feature: human-associated habitat; material: faeces | place: Denmark | collected 2008/2010
GATTTAAAAACAGACAATGAAATCATTTATAATCTATTTAAACAATATAATGAACTATCAATTAGTGAAATTCTATCATTAGTACCTTATAGTCGTTCAAAAGTAAAAGATATTTTAACATATGCAACAGAAAATAAGTTTGGTGTTGCTGCAATTAATACTTTAAATATTGAAACTGTTAATGGTAGGGTATAATGATAGAAAAAAGTTATACAGAATTAAAGTTTAGTGATAAAAATGCATATGATTCTTTAAAAAATGTTAATTATGCTTCTCAATATAATTATGATGATAGTAAGATGATAATTAATATAGATATTCAAACTAAGGATATGACTAAGACTTCTAATGGTGATGATTTAGAATTGAAGTATGAAGATTATAAAGCTGAACTTGTTAAAGAAGGCTTTAGTTGTAAGTAAGAAACATTAATTGTGTTTCTTTTTTTGTCAAGTTATTGCCTTTTAGTAGCTTATCTTAAGAGTTTTTGTTACAATTAAGTTAGGTATAATAAAGGAGGAGATAATATGCCTAATAAGAAGTATGTTTATGACTTTAATGAAGGAAATAAAGATATGAGAAATATCTTAGGTGGTAAGGGTGCTAACTTAGCTGAAATGACTAATATTGGTTTACCTGTACCTAGAGGGTTTACTGTTACAACAGAGGCTTGTAATAAGTATTATGAAGATAATAAAGTAATATCTAATGATATTATTAAAGAGATAGATGAACATTTAAAAAATCTAGAAAAAGTTACAGGAAAAACTTTAGGTGATCCTAAAAATCCTTTATTAGTGTCAGTAAGAAGTGGCGCTAGGGCATCAATGCCAGGGATGATGGATACAGTATTGAACTTAGGAATGAATGATACTGTTGCATTAGAGTTTACGAAGATAACTAATAATAAGAGATTTGTGTATGATTCTTATCGAAGATTTATTCAAATGTTTGCTGATGTAGTTAAAGGATATCCTAAAAGAGAGTTTGAACGTAAATTAGATGAAATAAAAGATGCTAGACATGTTAAATATGATAGTGATCTAACAGCTGATGATATGGTTTATGTAACTGATACTTTTAAAGATATTTATAAAAATATTGCTGGGGTAAGTTTTCCTCAAGATCCTCATGAACAATTAATTGAGGCAGTTAAAGCAGTGTTTAGGTCTTGGAATAATGATCGTGCAATATATTATCGTCATATGAATGATATTCCTAGTTCTTGGGGAACAGCTGTTAATGTTCAAGAGATGGTTTATGGTAACTCTGGTGATACTAGTGGGACAGGAGTAGCGTTTACAAGAAATCCAGCAACGGGTGAGAAAAAGTTGTTTGGCGAATATTTAATGAATGCTCAAGGTGAAGATGTGGTAGCTGGTATTCGTACGCCTCAACCAATTGATACTTTAGCAACTACTATGCCAGAAGTATATGAAGAATTTGTTAGAGTAGCTAATACTTTAGAAAACCATTATAAAGATATGCAAGATATGGAGTTTACTATTGAAAAGGGTAAGTTATTTATGTTGCAAACGAGAAATGGTAAGAGAACCGGTAGTGCTGCTATTAAGATTGCCGTTGATTTAGTTAGAGAAGGTATGATTACGAAGGAAGAAGCTTTGCTTAAAGTTGAACCTAAACAATTAGATCAACTATTACATCCAACTTTTGATACGGAAGCTTTAGGACATGCTAAGAAGGTTGCTAGTGGGCTTGCGGCATCACCTGGTGCGGGAGCGGGTAAGATTTATTTTGATGCTAGTGATGTGACAAAAGCGGCTAAACGTGGCGAAGATACGATTTTAGTTAGATTAGAAACTAGTCCTGAGGATATTGAAGGAATGCAACATGCTAGAGGAATTCTTACGATTCGTGGGGGAATGACTTCACATGCAGCAGTTGTAGCTCGTGGTATGGGAAGATGCTGTGTATCTGGATGTGGCGAATTAAAAATTGATGAAGATAATAAGACTCTAACTACTATGGATAATCATGTTTACCATGAAGGTGATGAAATCTCGCTAGATGGGTCTACGGGTACTGTATATGATGGATTAGTTAAAACTAGAGAACCAGAAATATCAGGAGATTTTGAAATATTTATGAAGTGGGCTGATGAAGCAAGAAGGTTAAAGGTTAGAACTAATGCAGATACGCCAAGAGATGCTATTCAAGCTAAGAAATTTGGCGCTGAAGGTATTGGACTTTGTCGTACAGAGCATATGTTTTTTGAAAAAACAAGAATATTTAATTTCCGTAAGATGATTGTTGCTGAGACTACTGAAGAACGTGAGAAAGCGTTGGAAGGAATATTACCTTATCAAAGAACTGATTTTGAAGAGTTATATAAAGCTATGGCACCAAACCCAGTAGTTATTAGATATTTAGATCCTCCTTTACATGAATTTTTACCTCATACTGATGAAGAGATTAAAGAGTTAGCTAAAGACTTAAATATTAGTTTTGAACAATTGAAAAATAAGGTCGAGTCTTTGAAAGAATTTAACCCAATGATGGGACATAGAGGATGTCGTTTGGCGGTAACTTATCCAGAGATTGCTAGAATGCAAACAAGAGCCGTTATTGAAGCTGCTATTAATGTTGGTAAGGAAGGTTACAGTGTTGTTCCGGAGATAATGATACCTTTAACTTGTGATATTAAAGAATTTAATTATGTTAAAAAAATAGTTACTGATACGGCTGATGAAATAATTAAGAATGCTAATGTTTCGATGAAGTATCAAGTTGGAACAATGATTGAAATACCAAGAGCGGCATTGCTTGCTGATGAGATTGCTAGTGAAGCAGAGTTCTTCTCCTTTGGAACCAATGATTTATCACAACTTACTTTTGGGTTCTCAAGAGATGATGCTTCAAAATTCTTAGGCGATTATTATGCGAAGAATATCTTTGAGTCTGATCCATTTGCTAAGCTTGATCAACATGGTGTTGGTAAACTAGTAGAAATGGGTGCTAGATTAGGTAGAAAGACAAGACCAGATATTTCTTTAGGTATTTGTGGAGAACATGGTGGCGATCCGGCTAGTGTAGAGTTTTGCCATAATGTAGGACTTGACTATGTATCTTGTTCACCATTTAGGGTACCAATTGCTCGTCTTGCCGCAGCTCAAGCAGCGATTAAAGAAAAAATGGGTAATTAATGTGTTATATAAAACTAGGATGCAAGTAGTGTCTTAGTTTTTTAATACTTTGAAGTGCCACTGAAAAAAGTCTTGAAAAATTAAAGCTTTTTTACTCAACTGAAAAAATTTAACAAAAGTTAGCTAATATATTAAGAAAAAATTAGTCTTTTTTTCTAATCCAAAATAAGGTATACTTATTATAGTAAAGGATTGATAAAATGATAAAAGTTATATGTATTGGACATGCTTCTTATGATATGTATGTAAAAGTAGATGAATTTCCTAAAGAAAATGATAAATTAAGATTTGTTAATAAAATTGCTTGTGGTGGTGGTCCCGCTTCTAATGCGGCATATTTACTAGGCAAGTGGGGCGCTAGTAGTACTTTTGCGGGAGTTGTAGGTAATGATGTTTTTGGTAATAGAATTAAGAAAGAGTTAGAATCAGTTGGCGTTGATACTAGGTATATGGAGACTTCTTTTGAAAAGGATACAACTATTTCGTTAGTTATTGTTAATTCGAAGAATGCTTCACGTACAGTAATAAATGTTGCGGATGAATATGTTAAGTTAAAGAAATTTGATTTTGATTTTCAACCGGATTTAATCTTAGTAGATGGACATGATCCTTATGCTTCAAAATCAACGATAGAAAGATTTCCTAAAGCTATTAGTGTTGTTGATGCGGATAGATATACAAAAGATATTGAAGATATTTGTATGAAAGTAAATTATATTGTATGTTCTAAGGCATTTGCTGAAGCTGCTACGAAGATGAGTATTGATTATAATAATACTTCGACTTTAGTTAATGTTTACGATGAGTTAAGAAATAAGTACGATCATCAAAATATTGTGGTAACACTAGAAGAACATGGCGCTATGTATATGGTAGATAATCAAATTAAGATTTCACCGGCTTTAAAGGTAGATGCTGTTGACACTACAGGAGCAGGGGATATATTTCATGGGGCGTTTTGCTATGGAATTGCTAATGGATATCCCTTAGAGAAAGCTATTAAGTATGGCAATATTGCAGCTGGGTTATCTTGTCAAACTATGGGGGCACGTCTTTCGGTTCCAAAACTTGATGATGTTGTAAAAATATATGAGAAAATTAATTGATCCATTTACGGTGATGTTACCACATATTGATTTACATGGTGAGACTACGATGACAATTGAATATTTAATAGATTCTTTTATAAGAGATAATATAAAGTTAGAAAATGCTAAGGTGGTAATTATCCATGGTAAGGGTAGTGGAGCTTTAAAAAATAAGACTCATGAGATATTAAAACATAACCATAATGTTAGTAAGTACTATATAGATAGTTTGAATGATGGTCAAACGATTGCTATATTAAATTTGACAAAACCATGAAAAAGTGTTATATTGTAGTCCCAATGTAAGTAGAATTAGATGCATATTTGACATTTTGAAAATTATATGCTATAATCTTTATATACAAAGGGAATATGGGGGAATGGTTATGAAAGGATTTGTATTAGATTACATTAATGAAAATGAATATCATAAGTTAGAAAGAGCTTTAAAAAAGTATAATATGCTTGCGTTTAAGAAATTAAACTTTGAATATTATCCAGCATTAAGGGATGGCAATTTTGTAGGTAAATTAGTATCGCAAAATAAAAAAGAAGGTACTAAAACTTATGAATTAAAGTTACCTAGTGATAAGATATTTGCTCAAATTCATGGTGATATTAAATTACATTATGTAGTATATGAGAATCAAGAAACTGTGATGCTAGATACGATTACTCCTTCTGATATTTTATTAGAAGGACATCAATCAGAACTTTCTACTTATAAGGGAGTTATGATATCTAAAGCTAACAAAGAGAAGGACATGTTTAAAATTGATTTATTGAACATGTTGCAAAATAATAAGTAGAAAATACTTATTTTTTTCACGAAAAATATTGCAAGAGACTTAATTTTATGATATATTTAATTAGTCGAAAGCGAATGGACCTCTAGCTCAATCGGTTAGAGCATCCGGCTCATAACCGGGCGGTTGTAGGTTCGAGTCCTACGAGGTCCACCACTGAATTGCAGGTATGGCGGAATTGGCAGACGCACTAGACTTAGGATCTAGCGCCTTTCGGCGTGCAGGTTCGATTCCTGTCACTCGCACCAACCTTATAAATCAGGCTCACGTGGAATGGTCACGTGAGCTTTTTGATTATTTGGTTTAACGGTTAAACAAAAGAATGCTGTTGGAGGTTTTACTGCTCACGTGGCAATAGCTGCGTGGGCTTTTTTGTACACTGAAATCTGTAATAGTGTTTACACTAATAAGCTGCAATCGAAAAATAATTTGCAAATATTACACTTTCTGTTGACAAAAAAACTGCTTGCTGAAATAATAAAAAAACACTGATTAGATGATGCCGGCAAGCCTGACAGATTTGTAAGAGCATCAGAACTGTAGACATGTTATTGCAGGAGGGAAAGATATGGAGCAGATTTTATCGATTGTTGTACGTAATCAGCCTGGCGTACTGATGCGTGTAGCAGGCATGTTTTCACGCCGTGGCTTCAATATTGACAGCTTGGCTGTAGGCACGACGCAAAACCCGGAGTTCTCACGTATGACAGTGACGATGGAGGCTGACGAGCCGACCATTATCCAGGTTACCAAACAGCTGGCGAAGCTGGTTGAGGTAGAGCGTGTTAAGGTGCTGCCTCCTAAATCCAGTGCTACCCGCAGCATGATTCTGGTTAAGGTAAAGGCCGGAAATAAGCGTCCGGAGCTGCTGCAGCTGGCGGAAGTGTTCCGTGCGCATGCCGTGGATGTAACCGGTGAGTCATTGATATTTGTTGCTACAGGTGATGAAGGCAAGCTGCGAGCTTTTGTTGATGTCATGCGCCCGTACGGCGTAACCGAAATGGTACAGACCGGCCTTGTTGCTTTAGAGCGCGGCGATACGTCGCTGGCTGTGGAGAAATCACGTTTTGAATGGCCGCCGTTGGATGATGGGCATGCGGCAATATAAGAGAGATAGATTTGCGGAAGGAAGTGAGCATATGCAGTTAAGCGGCGCAGAGATTATGTGCAGAATACTGGCAGAAGAAGGGGTAACAACGGTTTTCGGATATCCCGGGGGTGCGATTCTCCCTTTTTATGATGCATTACGGCAAAGTCCGATACAACATATATTAACGGCGCATGAGCAGGGTGCTGCGCATGCGGCAGACGGCTTTGCGCGTGCTTCAGGTAAGGTGGGCGTGTGTATAGCTACATCAGGTCCCGGTGCAACCAACCTGGTCACAGGCCTGGCAACGGCATTTTTGGATTCCGTACCGGTGGTGGCCATTACAGGTCAGGTAAACAGGGCGCTTATCGGCCATGACGCGTTTCAGGAGGTAGATATCACCGGTATTACAATGCCTATTACCAAGCATAATTTTTTAGTTAAAAAGCCGGAAAACCTGGCGCAGACATTGCGCCTTGCCTTCCAGCTGGCGCGCGAGGGACGTCCGGGGCCGGTGTTGGTAGATGTGCCGCGTGATGTGCAGACGGCACTGATAGATTTTGAGGAAGCCCGTTTGGCGGAGCTGCAGCCGTTGGAGCCTGATGCTGAACGTGTGGCAGCGGCTGCAGCGGCTATAAATAAGGCAAAGCGTCCGGTAATGCTGGTCGGCGGTGGCGTTATCAATGCCAATGCCGAATATGATGCTATGCATTTGTGTGAAAAACTGCATATTCCGGTTGTTAGTACGTTGATGGGGCTTGGTGCGATTAGTGCCTACCGACAGCTGTTTTTGGGAATGACAGGCCTGCATGGACATGAACGTGCCAATAATGCCGTTAAGGAAGCCGACCTGATTTTGGCTGTTGGCAGCCGCTTTAATGACCGCGTTACAGGCGAGCGCAGCAGCTATAGTGCCAACAAGCTTATTATCCATTTGGATATCGACCCTGCTGAGGTAGATAAAAATATTGATTCGGGTATAGGCATAACCGGAGATATGGTGGCAACGCTGAATGCTTTGGAAAAGGCAGCGCAGCCGCACGATTTGAGCGCATGGTGGGACAAGATAAATTCCTGGCCGGGTATGGACGATGATTTTGGAAACGAGGAGGCACCCAAGTTCTTTAAAGCATTGAATCCGGTGCTCAAGGACAAGGATTATATTATTACTACGGACGTAGGCCAGCATCAGATGTGGGCAGCGCAGCATTTGAAGATACAGTTTGCCCGCCAGTGGCTGACAAGCGGCGGATTGGGAACGATGGGATTCGGTCTGCCTGCTGCGTTAGGCGCACAGCTGGCGCGTCCGCAGAGCCGTGTCATCAGTATAAGCGGTGACGGCGGCTTTAAGATGACAGGCAGCGAGCTTTTTACTATTGCAAGCAATAATGTGCCTGTTATCGCTATAGTGTTCAATAATAGCGGACTGGGAATGATACGCCAGCTGCAGACGGTGCAGTTTGCCAAACGCTTTACGTCCTGCGAGCTGCCGGGCTATGTTGACTTTGTAAAATATGCTGCTGCCTTCGGAATTGAAGGTGAGCATGCGGATACGCCGGAGGCTTTGGCTCAGGCAGTGGCCAAGGCGTGGGAATGCAGGAAGCCTTATCTTATAGAGGTTTGCGTTAATCCTAAAAATATGGTACTCCCGATGGTAGCTCCGGGACTGGGAATTAATGATTTTGTAAAATTCGCTAACGATGAGATAAACTGAATTGGCTAAGATTTTGCTTAGTTGCCCTTAAAACTCTTGCTGAAACAGGTTAAAAATGTTACGATAAAGGGACAGAAGAAAATATCATCTGTCCTTTTATTTTTTTATGCTTTGGAGAAGAAAATGGGAAATTTATCACAAACTTCTGCTCCGGTGTACGAGGCACTGGAGCGTTTTCGTAAAAAGCGCGTTGTACCGTTTGATGTACCAGGTCATAAGCGCGGTCGTGGCAACCCGGAGCTTCGTGAGCTGCTGGGAGAAAAATGCGTAAACCTGGATGTAAATTCTATGAAGCCTCTTGATAATCTCTGCCATCCTGTTTCGGTAATCCGTGACGCAGAGGAGCTGGCAGCAGAGGCCTTCGGTGCGGCACACGCATTCTTTATGGTAGGAGGTACGACCTCGTCAGTGCAAAGCATGGTGTTGTCCTCCTGTAAGGCAGGCGATAAAATTATCCTGCCGCGCAATGTACACAAAAGTGTGATTAACGCGCTAGTACTTAATGGCGCGATTCCGGTTTATATCAATCCTCAGGTTGACAGTAAGCTGGGAATTTCTCTGGGGATGGAGATCGGCGAGGTAGCTAAGGCGATTAAGGCTAATCCCGATGCTACGGCAGTGCTCGTAAACAATCCTACTTATTATGGTATCTGTTCGGATTTGCGTTCTATCGTTAAGCTGGCGCATGAGCATAACATGCTCTGCCTGGTAGACGAGGCGCATGGTACACATTTTTATTTCGGACAAAATATGCCTGTTAATGCGATGGCGGCCGGTGCTGACATGGCATCTGTTTCCATGCACAAATCGGGCGGCAGTCTGACGCAGAGCAGCCTGCTGCTGACAGGGCCTAATGTCAACTGGGAGTATGTAAGCCAGATTATCAATCTGACGCAGACTACCAGTGCTTCGTATCTTCTGCTTTCCAGCCTGGATATTTCACGCCGTAACCTGTATATGCGCGGTGAGGCATCCTTCGGCAAAGTGCAGGAGATGGCGGAATATGCCCGTGAGGAAATCAATTCTATTGGCGGCTTTTATGCTTACGGACGCGAGCTGAAAAACGGCAGCAGTATTTATGATTTTGATGTTACCAAGCTTTCGGTCTATACGCGTGATATCGGTCTGGCAGGCATCGAGGTTTATGATTTGCTGCGCGATGAATATGATATCCAGATTGAGTTCGGTGATATCGCCAATATTCTGGCTTATATTTCTATCGGTGATCGTATTCAGGATATTGAACGTCTTGTGGGTGCTTTGGCGGATATCAAGCGCCTGTATTCCAAGGATCCGTCGCAAATGCTCAATACCGAATATATCGCGCCTAAGGTTGTTGTTTCGCCGCAGAAGGCTTTTTATGCCAAGGACGAATCTTTGCCTATACGCGAAACTGCGGGACGCATCTGCAGTGAATTTGTAATGTGCTACCCGCCGGGAATTCCTATTCTGGCGCCGGGTGAGGTTATCACCAAGGATATTATCGATTATATTATTTATGCCAAGGAAAAGGGTTGCTCCATGCAGGGACCTGAGGATCCGGATGTTAATAATATCAATGTATTAGTATAAAGGACGTGATTAAATGGAGCTATGGTTTTCTGACTATCATACAGAAGATGTGAAGCTGGATATCAAAATCGAAAAGCAGCTTTTCGGTGCGGATACGGATTTCCAAAGAATAGACGTTTTTGAATCTAAGGAATTCGGCCGCTTTATCAGCTGTGACGGTACCATAGTATTTTCGGAAAAGGACGAATTTGTTTATGACGAAATGATTGTTCATGTGCCTATGGCAGTGCATCCGCATGTGCGCAAGGTACTGGTAATCGGTGGCGGCGACGGCGGTGTAGCGCGCGAGCTGACGCATTATGATGAAATAGAGGAAATCGACGTAGTAGAAACGGACCATGTTTTTATCGATGTCTGCCGTGACTATTTTCCGGACAACGCCTGCGGTCTTGATGACCCGCGCGTAACTGTTTTCAACGCTAACGGTCTGCGCTTTTTGCGTACCAAGGTTGATGAATACGATTTGATTATCAGCGATGCTATCGATCCCTTAGGTCATGCAGCGGGCCTGTTTACCAAGGAATTCTACGGTAACTGCTTCCGTGCACTCAAGGAGGACGGCATCATGGTTTATCAGCATGGCAGTCCCTTCTACGATGAGGACGAGGAAACCTGCCGTGCCATGCACCGCAAGGCCAGCCACAGCTTCCCTATCAGCCGTGTATATCAGGCGCATATTCCGACCTGTCCGTCAGGCTACTGGCTTTTCGGCTTTGCTTCCAAGAAGTATCATCCACTGAAGGATTTTGATGCCAAGAAGTGGCTGGAGCGTGGTATTAAAACATGGTATTATTCCGAGCATCTGCATAAGGGAGCGTTTATGTTGCCGAAGTATGTTGAAGATATGCTGGAAGAAGAAGAAAAATAATTGATTTAAATTTATGAACAGGAGATGATTTGAATTATGAGTAAATTATTAGTAATCGGCTGCGGCGGTGTTGCCGGCGTAGCTATCGCAAAATGCTGCCAAAACAGTGATGTTTTCACCGAGCTGTGTATTGCCAGCCGTACGAAGTCCAAATGTGACGCAGTTAAGGAAAAGCTGCAGCCCACGACCTCTACTGTGATTACTACAGCACAGGTTGACGCTGACAACAAGGAACAGCTTGTACAGCTGATTAAGGCTTACCAGCCAGACGCAGTGCTGAATGTTGCTCTGCCTTATCAGGACCTGACTATTATGGATGCCTGCCTGGAATGCAAGGTTGATTACATCGATACCGCTAACTATGAGCCGGAAAACATTGACGATCCTGCATGGCGTGCAGTTTATGACAAGCGCTGCAAGGAAGAGGGCTTCTCTGCTTACTTCGATTATTCCTGGCAATGGGCTTATAAAGAAAAATTTGAGCAGGCCGGCATCATGGCTCTGCTCGGCACTGGCTTTGACCCCGGTGTTACCAGTGTATTCTCCGCTTACGCACTGAAGCATTATTTTGATGAAATCGAAACTATTGATATTCTGGACTGCAACGGCGGCGACCACGGTTATCCGTTTGCTACCAACTTCAACCCCGAAATTAACCTGCGTGAGGTTTCTGCTCCCGGCTCCTATTGGGAAAACGGTCATTGGGTAGAAATCCCGGCTATGGCTATTAAACGCGAGTATGATTTCCCTGAGGTAGGCATGAAGGATATGTATCTGCTGCACCATGAGGAAATTGAATCTTTGGCGAAGAATATTCCCGGCGTAAAACGCATCCGCTTCTTCATGACCTTCGGTCAAAGCTATCTGACCCATATGAAGTGCCTGGAGAACGTTGGCATGCTGTCTACCAAGCCGATTAACTATGAAGGCAAGGAAATCGTGCCTATTCAGTTCCTTAAAGCCCTGTTGCCGGATCCTGCTTCCCTCGGTCCTCGCACCGTAGGCAAAACCAACATCGGCTGTATCTTCACCGGTACCAAGGATGGCAAGAAAAAGACCATTTATATTTATAATGTCTGCGACCATCAGGAATGCTATAAAGAGGTCGGCTCTCAGGCTATCAGCTACACCACCGGTGTTCCCGCAATGATCGGTACTGCTCTGGTTATTACTAAGCAATGGCAGGGCAAGGGCGTATTCAATGTGGAAGAGTTCGATCCGGATCCGTACATGGATATGCTGAACAAGTTCGGCCTGCCTTGGGTTGTTGACGAAAACCCGGTTACGGTAGAATAATATGACGGACGCCAAGAAAACTGTAATGCCGGCATATGTTGTCGACAAGGCTGAGGGTGCTTCCCGTCTGGCTGATTTGCAGAAGAATTTGCGCGCAGAGCGTGAGGAGGCGGCGCTGAAGGCGCTGCCGACTCCCTGCTATGTGGTTGATGAGGCTAAGCTGCTGAATAATCTGCGTCTTTTGCAGCATGTGCAGCGTGAAAGCGGTGCGCATATTCTGCTGGCGCAGAAATGCTTTTCTATGTTCCGCCTGTATCCGCTGATGGGCGAATATCTGGCAGGCACGACGGCAAGCGGCATTTATGAAGCGCGCCTCGGTCATGAGGAGATGGGCAAGGAGAACCATGTTTTTGCACCTGCCTTTAAGGAGCAGGATATGCAGGAGCTGGTGCAAATCTGCGACCATATCATTTTCAACAGCTTTGCGCAGTTTGAAAAGCATAAGGCTGTCTGTGCCCAATCCGGTGTGAGCGTTGGTATCCGCGTGAACCCGGAATGCTCGACGCAGGAGGGTGAGCATGCAATTTATGACCCCTGTGCCTATGGCTCACGTCTGGGCGTAACGCTGGCGAAATTTCCGGAGGATTTGCCGACGGAAATCGAAGGACTGCATTTCCATACGCTGTGTGAGCAGAATGCTGATGACCTGCTGACGACATGGAAGGCTTTCGAAGCGAAGTTCAGCAAGTACTTTAAGCAGCTTAAATGGCTGAATCTGGGCGGCGGACATCATATTACGCGCAGTGATTATGATGTGGAAGCGCTGATTGATTTAGTGAAATATATTCGTGCTACCTATCATGTTGAGGTATATCTGGAGCCCGGCGAGGCTGTGGCGCTCAATGCCGGCTATCTCGTGACAGAGGTGTTGGATATTGTGCATAACGGTCTGGATATTCTTATCCTTGATGCCTCGGCTGCCTGCCATATGCCTGACGTGCTGGAGATGCCTTACCGTCCGCCTCTGCGCGGCGGCTATGAGGCTGACGAAAAGCAATATAAATACCGTTTATCCTCGATGACCTGTCTGGCCGGTGACGTGATTGGCGATTACAGCTTTGGCAAGGAAATCAAGGTTGGCGATAAGCTGATTTTTGAGGATATGGCGATTTATTCCATGGTTAAAAATAATACCTTTAACGGCATTCCGCTGCCTGATATTGTGCTGCTGCACAAGGACGGTACTACGGAGCTGGTGCGCCGTTTCGGTTATGAAGATTTTAAAGGACGTTTGTCATGATGTTAGAGAAAAACTTTACTCCCGCTGCCGACGGCTTTCATATGCCGGGCGAATACGAACCGCATGACGGCTGCATTATCGTATGGCCGCAGCGTCCGGGCTCCTGGAGCTTTGGCGCAGTGGCGGCCTGCGAAGCGTTTACGGCTGTGATTAAGGCGATTGCGGCGAGCGAAAAGGTTTATGTTATCTGCGGTGCTAAGCACTTTGCTGTGGCGCAGGAATATCTTGCAGGTGTGGCCAATGTTGAGCTGGTTGCTATGGAAACGGACGACAGCTGGGCGCGTGACATCGGTCCGACGTTTGTTGTGCGCGACGGCGCGCAGGGACGTGAGCTGCGCGGCGTAAACTGGCGCTTCAATGCCTGGGGCGGCGAGGTAGACGGCCTGTATCCCGATTATGAGCAGGACGATGCTTTTGCGGAAAAGTTTGCCGAGCATTATGGTGCTGCCATGTATGATGCTGTTCCCTTTGTGTTGGAGGGCGGTTCTATTCACTGCGACGGCGAGGGTACGGCATTGGTGACGGAGGCCTGCCTGCTGAGCGCCGGACGCAATCCCGACCTTTCCGAAGAGCAGATTGAGCAAAAGCTTAAGACTTACCTGGGCGTGGAAAAGGTTTTGTGGATTCCGCGCGGTATTTATAACGATGAAACCAACGAGCATGTAGATAATGTCTGTGCCTTTATCCGTCCGGGTGAGGTGGTGCTGGCGTGGACAGATAACGAAGCTGATCCGCAGTATGCTTTAAGCAAGGCAAGCCTGGATGCTTTGGAGCAGCTGACGGATGCCAGGGGACGTAAAATCATCGTGCATAAGCTGCCCGTGCCTGCGGTGCCTGTGTGCATTACCGAGGACGAGGTAGCAGGCTTCGACTTTGTCGAGGGTGAGGATATGCGCGAAGCCGGTGAACGTTTGGCGGCTTCGTATGTAAACTTTTATTTCAGTAATGACAGTGTTGTAGTGCCTGCCTTTGGCGGTGAGAATGCGGCCAGCGATGCGTTGGCGGCGGAAATTCTTGCCAAGCTCTGTCCGGAGCGTAAGGTAGTGCAGATACCGGCGCGGGCAATTTTGACCGGCGGCGGCAATATTCACTGCATTACACAGCAAATCCCGAAGGGAGTGTGCTTATGAGCAAGGTAAAGGTGGCAGCAGTGCAGATGCGCTGTGCGCCGACCGTAGAAGAAAATTTGCAGCACGCTGAAGCACTGGTACGCGAAGCTGCAGCGAACGGTGCGCAGATTATTCTGCTGCCGGAGCTGTGGGAGCGTCCGTATTTCTGCCAGCAGCGTCGCTATGATTTCTATCAGTATGCACTGCCTACGGAAGAAAATCCTGCGGTGCAGATGGGCAAGCGTTTGGCAAAGGAGCTGAATATCGTTCTGCCTATCAGCTTCTTTGAGCGTGATGTCAATGAATTATATAATTCCATCGCCTGCATTGATGCCGACGGTGAGATTTTAGGCGTTTATCGCAAAACACATATTCCTGACGATCATTTTTATCAGGAAAAATTTTACTTTAAACCCGGTAACAGCGGCTTTACGGTTTTCAATACCAAGTATGGCCGTGTCGGTATCGGTATCTGCTGGGACCAATGGTTCCCTGAGACAGCACGCTGCCTGGCGCTGAACGGAGCAGAGCTTTTGTTCTATCCTACGGCGATTGGTTCCGAGCCTATCTTAGACTGTGACAGCATGCCGCATTGGCGTCGTGTTATGCAAGGCCATAGCGCAGCTAATCTGATGCCTGTGGTAGCCGCAAACCGCATCGGTTTGGAAACTGTGGAGCCCTGCGAAGGCAATGCGGGCCAACAGTCCTCCTTGCTGTTCTACGGCTCTTCCTTTATGACCGACGGTACCGGTGAGCTTGTGCAGGATGCATCGCGTGATAAGGAAGAAATTCTTTATGCAGAGTATAATCTGGCAGCCTTGGCTGAGGACAGACTGAGCTGGGGATTGTTCCGCGATCGCAGACCGGAATGCTACGGTAAAATTGCCGGTAAGTAAATATTGAAGCTATAATAAAAAATCACAATCGGTTATATATGTAACCGGTTGTGATTTTTGCTTTATCCGATATTGAGCTCGTGCTTGAGAGCATCCTGTAAAATTTTGGAGAAGTTAAGTTTCCTAGCAATTGCCGCATCATTTAACCATTTGGGGATGGTGAGAGTTTTTTTGAATATCTCATCTTCCCGCCTTATCATCAGGCAGATACGTAATCGTTATGCCATAGATAATGATGGTGCAGATTACCAGACAGATAGCCAGTGGTATGAGCAGCTTCAGCCAGGGAATTTCCTGCTGCAGATACTTGCGGCAGTAGCGCCAGAAACAGATAAGCGTAAAGAGGTTGAAGATGCTGCCTAGAATGAGCATTGTCCAGACGCTTTTGGCAAGCGGCAGGTAGGAAAGGCTGAGATTGATGGCTGCGAGCACAGGCATGGCAGTCATAGTGTTGTAGATTTTGCCGTCTGCTATGGCAAAGCTGGCGGTGAGAACGACGCTGCCTAAAATCAGCGGCAGCAATGAGGCATATATGAGAGTGTTACTGCTAAAACTATATTGCTGTAGCCTGTTGCGCCAGAGAAAACGCCCGAAGAGCTTGTAAAGAATAAATGCATAAAGTGTTGTCAAAATAGCGCTGGCAAGTGTATCCATGCCGCCGAAGCCGATGAAAGCAACAAGAAAATGAATTACAAAAAAGCCCAATGCCCCCAAAAAGAAGAAGAGCTGATTATAGAGCCAGTACCAAAAGGCTAATGGCAGAAAAGTACGCATGGCAGAACCTCCTCACATAATGTATTAAGTAATTTTATTGGTCACTTTTATTATAATATGATTAAGAGGAAAATGCTATGCTTTTGCCTCTTTGGGTAAAATTAGCTTGAAATTTTGCTGAGAATATAAAAAGTCCGATTCGTCTGTGATGACAAATCGGACTTTTTTATGTTGCTAATTTTTTAGGCTTATACAATTATTCCTCAACGTAGTTGTTGGCTTTATCATAAAGCGCAGCAACATCCTTGGAAGGACCGCCGCTGAGCAGGGAAACGATGACACCTGCTACAAGGCTGGCAAAAAAGCCGGGGATAATTTCGTAGATGCCGGTGGAGGCTGCCATAGTCAGGTACCAGCCGATATCGACAACAGCACCGACGATGATGCAGGCTACCGCACCCTGGAAGGTGAAGCCGCGCCAGAAAAGGCTGAGCATGATAGCAGAACCGAAGGCTGCACCGAATACGCCCCAGGCGTTGGCAACCAGCTCCATAATGCTGCCTGCACGCGGAGAATCGGCAATAAGCAGAGCAACGAAGGAGATAACGAGTACGACGATGCGGCCTGCCCAAAGCATTTCCTTGTCACCGGACTGGTATTTGCGGATTACAGGCTTATAAACGTCGCTGGCAAAGGCAGAAGCGGAAGCGAGCAGCTGACTGGAAGCAGTACTCATGGAAGCTGCCAATACGCCGGAGAGCAGGATACCGCTCATCAGAGCAGGGAAAATGCTGCGAACCATGGCGATGAATACCAGAGAGTTTTGGTTGATGTTTTCATCCATGCCCAGATACATACGGCCAACAACGCCTACCATAGTAGCGAAGAAGCAGATGAGGGCGGTCCAGCTGATAGCGATAACAGCGGATTTCTTCATTTCCTTTTGAGATTTGAGGGACATGAAGCGGATGATGATATGCGGCATACCGAAGTAGCCCAGGCCCCAGCCGAAGCCGGAGATGATATCAGAGGTTTTGGCAACCGGATTCCAGTAATCGGGCGGAATGCCGGCAACAGCCTGCGGATTGATCAAGGATACCGCGAAGATAGGTGCAATCAGCAGAGAACCTAAAATCATCAGGCCCTGATAGAAGTCGGTCCAGCAAACTGCAGAAAAGCCACCCAAGAAGGTGTAGCCGATGATGATGAAGGCTGCCACATACATGGTGTAGGTCTGGTCAATACCGATAACAGTGTTGAACAGAGTACCGCAAGCCTTGATGCTGGAAGCGGAATAAATAGTGTAGGCAATGAGGAAGACGATTGCACAGATTACCTGCAGCACGTGGGACTTAGATAAAAAGCGGTTGCTGAGGTACTGCGGAATAGTGATGGCATCGTTGGCCACAATGGAAAAACGGCGCAGGCGCGGTGCCTGAAAAATCCAGCTTAAGGAATAGCCGGTGAGCAGGCCGATACTGATCCAGGCCTGACCGAGGCCGAGAGCGTAGATAGATGTCGGCAAGCCCATGAGCACCCAGGCGCTCATATCAGAAGCACCGGCAGAAAGAGCGGTTACCCACGGTCCCATCTGACGGCCGCCGAGAAAGTAGGTTTTTTCACCACCCTGACGATTTTTATAGAAGAACCAGATGCCGATTGATAGCATGAACAACAGGTAGATAATGAATACTACCATTTCTGTATAATTCACAAACACCCCTCCAAAATTTAAGAATAGATAACATTATTATACACTTAATCTTTGTGCTACTGCAAGCAAATAATAAAAATAAAGTGCTTAATCTGCGGCGGATAGTGTTTTGAGGACTAATCCGAACACTGCTTGCTGCTGATTAAGCACTGAAAGTTTACCATGTGAAATATGTATAAGCTGTAAAGAGAGTCAGAATGATGATTTCGCAAAGCAGAACCGGCTTAAGCGTTTTAAAAAAGTTGGCTTTAAAATAATCGACGGTGATAACAAGACACATATGCGTCGGTGTGAGCATCTGTCCGGCAATACCGAAGGCCATGGCAACGCCGGCCAGGTTCAGGCTGCCTGTCTGCATAGCGGCGACAATGGGCATAACGATGGCCACGTGTCCTTGCGACATACCTGTAAGCACGCCGATGATGAAGCTGACGCAGGCGATGATAACAGGCACCGGCAGAGGTGAGCTTTGGAAGGCTGCGACGATTTCCTGCAGCACATGGGTGACGGTCAGAATCTGAATGAAGTAGAGGATACAGAGCACATTGAGAAACATTTTGATGTCCAGCGCACCGATGACAACATCCTTGAGGCCAACCTCGCGCTTAGTAAAGCGCAGGACCAGAAACAGGCAGGCTGTGACCAGGCCCATGCCGGCGGAGGCATTAAAGCTGCAGAATACTACGAGAATAAAGGTGATAATGACAGGCGAAAGCGCCAACCATAAATCCTGCATACCCTGACTGTCATTGGCAATTGCTTCAGTACGGCTGCTGTCCGCTTTGATGGGGCGGATGAGAACAAACCAGCCTGCGGAGAAGGCTAGTACGGTTAGCCAGGCCAGATGCAGGATGAATTCACCGTAGCTGACACCGGCAATGTTGCAGGCCATAATCATACCGGGGATAATCGGACTGGAAAATTCAAAGATGTGACGGAACCAGAAATTGATGGCTGCCTTGTGGTCTTGTTCGATAGGCAGATTTTTGCTGGCTTCCTCTACAATAGGAGCCGAGAAGCGTGCGCCGCCAAGTGACGGCAGCAGGCCTAAGAAGGCAGGCATCACGGCTAGGGTTACCTTAGCGCTGGAAAAGATGCGCTGCAGCGCCTGCACCATACCTGCCAATGCACCGCTGGTGCGCAGCTCAATTTCCAGGCACATGACAAAATAGAGGGCAAAAAGAATATCATAGGTGCGCGGCATTGTTAATGTTTCGCGCAAGGCCTGCACCAGATACGGCAGCTCCGGTGCTTTCATCAGCCAGATAAAAATACCGCTGGTGAGCATACAGGGGCCGATGGGAATGTGACGACGCAGCATGAGGATAATCATGAGCATGGCGATTGTAAGCAGAAGAAATATATTCATAAACGGTTGTTCCTTTCGATTGCTTGATTGTTGGCAAGCACCAAGTAATTGCTGATGATGTTTATTTATTATACACCCTGCCACAAAAAAATCATAATAAAACTGTAAAAAATCTTAGTATGGGATGCAAATAATGCTATAATGTAAGCAGAGATACAGAAACGGAGGTCAGATTATGCAGATAGAAAGATTAAGGCTGAAGAATTTCCGTTGTTACGATGAGCTTGATATTGATTTTGAACCTAGGCTGACAGTTATTGTAGGTGAAAACGGCAAGGGCAAGACGGCGATTTTTGATGCGTTGGCAATTGCTCTGGAGCCCTATCTGCGCAGCTTTGATGCCAGTGGCCGGCAAATTACTCCCCAGGATGTGCGACGTGTGCCTGTTTATAAAAATGATATGCGTCATATTGATGGTATGGAATGCCATTATCCGGTAGAAATTAAGCTGGAGGGTAAGGTTTACGGCAAAAAGCTTACCTGTACCCGCCGCCTGCTGGAGGGGAATGTGCCTGAGGATGATGCTGATGAGCTGTGCGAACGTGGCTGTGCATTGGCGCACGATGCCAAGGAGAACGGCAACAGGCTGCTGCCGGTGCTGGCCTATTACGGTACTCAGCGCATTTGGGTAGACAGCAAGCTGATGACAAATTTTCATAAATCGCTGATGGAACGCAATGTAGGCTACGAGGAATGTCTGGAGCCGTCTTCTTCCTACAGCACCTTCGGGAAATGGTTTGAGTACGTTACCAAGTGTGCGCAGTCAGAGCAGCAGTACAGCGCAGAGGTGAAGCGCAATGTGATGCTGAAGAATGCGATTCAGAACGCTGTCGACGTGTGTCTGGAAAGCACCGGCCTGCGTGATTTGTACTATAATTATCGCCTGAAATGTTTTGTTGTCAGTCACCCTGATATGGGTGAGATGGTGGTAGATGAATTGAGCGACGGCTTCCGCAGTATTATCAGCATGGTGGCTGACCTGGCCTATCGCATGGCGCGTCTGAATCCGCAGCTGCGTGAGGATGCGGTAACCAAGACACCGGGACTTGTATTGATTGATGAGGTAGAAATGCATCTGCACCCGCTGTGGCAGCAGACGGTACTGCTGGATTTACAGAAAACCTTCCCGATGGTACAGTTTGTGGTGACTACGCATAGTGCGCAGGTGCTTAGCAGCGTGTCGGCCGAGAGCATTCGCGTGCTGGCTTGGGGCAAGCAGTTCGAAGGCGTGCGCCACGTAGATTTTTCCTTGGGTGCCAACAGCTATCAGCTGCTGCAGGATATTCAGAATGTGAGCCCGCGTCCGCAATCCCTGCCGATTGTGCAGGATTTAAAGCGTTATCTGCAGCTGGTGAGCGAGGATGCCTGGGATACGCCGGAGGCGTTGGAGCTGCGCAAAAAGTTGGATAAATGGTCCAAGGGCAAAGAGCCTGCTCTGCTGCGTGCGGATATGGATATCCGTATGCGTCAGTTCCGCAGGAGGCGCTCATGAAACGTGTTTATAAAAGCAAGGAAGAACCGGAGCTTCTCAGGCATTACCGTCTGCATAATCCTGAGGAAACCTGGGAGCATTTCCGTCGTCGCTGCCGCAAGGGCTACAAACAGGTGCGCGAAGCAATTTTGCGTGACCAGCACGGCCTTTGCGCTTATTGTGAGGTAGGCATTAAGCTGGCGGAGGAGGAAGGCGAGGTTGACGACTTCCGCGTAGAGCATTTTTATCCGAAAAATGCTACGCAGGAGCACGGGCACAACTATCATTTGGATTGGCGCAATCTGTTGGGCGTGTGCCACGGCGGCAGTCAGCCTTATGTGCCTGATCCCGAGTGGCGCTATTCCAGCCAGAAGCGTGACCGCAGCTGCGATGTGCCTAAGGGTGGGCGTGAAATTACAAACTATATCCTCAATCCGCTGAAGATTCCCGGCAAAATCCGTCTGTTCCGTTATGCCGAGCATAGCGGGCGGATGTATGTAGACGAAGATACCTGCCCCAAAGATTTGCAGGGGAAGGCGCGCAGCACTATCCGTGAGCTGAATCTGAATGCGCCGCGGCTGATGCGCATGCGCCGAGAGGTAATCCATACACTGGAGGACCAGATAAGTGAGGAGCTTAGTAAGGGCCGAGAGCTGGATGAAGTTTTGGAAATGTTGGCAACCATCTGTCTGGTGCCTGACTATAATGGTGTGACGCTACCTTTCTTTTCCGTTATCCGTTGGTATCTGGGTGAGGCGGCGGAAGAAGTTATCCGTGCGAGCGGTGCTAAGCTGTAGCATTTAAATCCTGTCTGCAATGCAGGCAGGATTTTTTTGTTTGATGAAGAATAATATAAAATGGTTCTTGAACAATGAAATTTTGCTAAATACACTATAAAAAAAGGAGAATAGAGAAATGCAAGTTACAAATAAGGCTTTCAAGGCTTACGATGTACGTGGTGTTTACCCTACGGAGGTTAATGAGGAAATGGCTTACCGTATGGGACGCATTTTTTCAGCAATGTTTGCTGCAGAAACTGTTGTTGTCGGACATGATATCCGCCTGAGCGGCAGAGAATTGGTAGATGCGCTGACAGAGGGACTGCGCCATGGCGGTACCAAGGTTATTGATATCGGCCAGTGTGGTACAGAAATGATTTATTTTGCTACCGCGCATCTGAAAGCAGATGGCGGTATTATGGTTACTGCCAGCCATAATCCTAAGGAATACAATGGCATGAAGCTGGTGCGTCGTGATGCGCGTCCTGTTTCCAGCGATACCGGTCTGAAGGAAATTGGTGAGATGGTTGCTACTACAAAGCCGTTTGCACATCAGGTGGTAGCAGGCAAGACTATGGGTGCCTTGGAGCAGCTGGATATTATGCCTGCTTATATTGAGCATTTACTGACTTACGTTGATACGAGTGTGCTCAAACCGATGAAGATTGTTGCTAACCCCGGCAATGGTGGTGCTGGCCCGATTTTGAAGGAGCTGGCTAAGCATTTGCCGTTTGAGTTTATTACGCTGAACGAAACGCCTGACGGCACCTTCCCCAACGGTGTGCCCAACCCGCTGCTGCTGCCTAACCGTGAGGCTACGGCCAAGGTTGTACGCGAGAGCGGTGCAGATTTGGGTATTGCCTGGGATGGTGATTTCGACCGCTGCTTCCTCTTTGACGAGAAGGCAGATTTTATCGAGGGCTATTATATTGTCGGCCTGCTGGCGGAGGTTTTCTTGCACAAGGAGCCGGGTGCGAAGATTATGTTCGACCCGCGCCTGACCTGGAATACGGAAGCTATTTTGCAGCGTGACGGCGGTGTGCCTGTGCGCTGCAAGAGCGGCCATGCCTTTATGAAGGAATGCATGCGCAACAATGACGTGCTGTACGGCGGCGAAATGAGCGCGCATCATTATTTCCGCGATTTCTCCTGCTGCGACAGCGGCATGATTCCTTGGCTTTTGGTAACTGAGCTGATGTGCCGCAGCGGTAAAAAGCTCAGCGAGCTGGTAGGCGAGCGCGTTGCTATGTATCCCTGCAGCGGTGAAATAAACCGCAAGGTTGCTGATTCCGCAGCAGTACTGGCAGAGCTGGGCAAAAAATATGCTGACGGCGAGCAGGATCACCTGGACGGCCTGAGCGTTGCTTATGATAACTGGCGCTTTAATGTGCGTGTATCCAATACGGAGCCTGTAATGCGCCTGAACGTAGAAACTAAAGGTGATAAGGAGCTGCTTGCTGCGAAGACAGCAGAATTATTGGAAGTTATTGGCGGCGAAGAAGCTTAACTTTCCTGAGTATCCGTGTTTTTTCGTAAAGCACTGCCTGCAGCGGTGCTGCTATGCATATATTTCATTTGAGTCTGTAAAGGAGATAAGATTAAATGTTTAAACCTGTACGTAAAGCCGTTATTCCGGCAGCAGGCCTGGGCACACGCTTTTTGCCTGCTACCAAAGCAACTCCGAAGGAGATGCTGCCTATTGTTGATAAACCGACCATCCAATATATTATCGAAGAGGCTCTTGCTTCCGGCATTGAGGATATCCTGATTATTACCGGCCGCAGCAAGCGTGCCATTGAAGACCATTTCGACCGCAGCATCGAGTTGGAGCTGAACCTGGAGGCCAGCGGCAAAACCAAGGAGCTGGAGCTGGTACGCAAAATTTCCGATATTCGCATTCACTATATCCGCCAAAAGGAACCGCGTGGACTTGGCCATGCTATTTTGTGCGCTAAGCATTTTGTGGGCGATGAACCCTTTGCTGTATTGCTGGGTGACGACGTTGTTGACAGCCAGGTGCCTGCGCTGAAGCAGCTGATTGATGTCTATGATAAAACCGGTGCCAGCGTTTTAGGTGTGCAGGAGGTGCCGCAGGAGAAGGTATCTGCTTATGGCATTGTTGCCGGTGAACCGACTGGTGAAGCACGCACTGTTAAGGTAAATGATATGGTAGAAAAGCCTGCGGTAGAAGAAGCGCCTTCCCGTCTGGCTGTTTTGGGACGTTATGTAATTACCCCGGAGATTTTCCCGATTTTGGAAAAAACCAAGCCTGGTCGCGGTAATGAAATCCAATTGACTGATGCACTCAAGGTTTTGGCTAAAGAGCAGGCAATGTATGCTTATGATTTTGAAGGACGTCGCTATGATGTGGGTGATAAGCAGGGCTTCTTGGAGGCAACTGTAGAAATGGCGCTGAAGCGTCCTGACCTGCGTGACAAGTTCCTGGATTATCTGCAGGGAATCGTTGCCAAGGAGAGCAAATAAGCGATGAATATCCTTGTTACCGGCGGAGCAGGTTATATTGGCTCCCATGTAGTGGAGGAGCTGCAAAAGAGCGGCTTTACTCCTATTGTTTATGATAATTTTTCTACCGGCCATGAGGCAGCTGTGCCGGACGAGGTGCAGCTGGTAGAGGGTGATATCCATGATGTGCGTTTTGCCAAGCATATCATGGAGCAGTTTAAAATTGACGCGGTAATTCATTTTGCTGCCAGCAGTCTGGTAGGTGAATCTATGACCGACCCGGCGAAATATTATTTTAATAATGTTGAAGGCAGCCTGCATCTTCTGGAGGCTATGCGTGGCGCAGGCGTTGACCGCATGGTATTTTCTTCTACCGCTGCTGTTTACGGCGAGCCGGAAGCAGTGCCGATTACTGAAGACAGCCGTCTGGCACCTACCAATGTTTACGGCCGTACTAAGCTGGCGATTGAAGGCATGCTGGCGGATTATGACCATGCCTATGATATGCGTTATGTGGCTTTGCGTTATTTTAATGCTGCAGGTGCTTCTCCGACGCGTGATATCGGTGAGGACCACAGTCCCGAAAGCCATCTGATTCCGCTGATCCTGAAAACAGCGCAGGGCGTGCGCAAGCAGGTTTCTATCTTCGGTACCGATTATCCGACGGCTGACGGTACTTGCGTGCGTGACTACATTCATGTCTGCGATTTGGCGAAGGCGCATGTGCTGGCGCTCAAGCATCTTTTGAGCGGTGGCAGCAGCCGTGTGTATAACTTGGGCAGTGAAAACGGCTTCAGTGTACGCCAGATGATTGACAGCGCCAAAAAGGTTACCGGCGTTGACTTCCCAGTTGTGGAGGAGGAGCGTCGTGCCGGTGACCCCGCAGTGCTCATTGCATCTTCGGCAAAGATTCGCGAGGAACTTGGCTGGGAGCCGCAGCACAGCAGTGTTGATGAGGTTATCAGCACCGCCTGGAAGTGGCATAAAGGCCATCCGCATGGCTATTGCGGCTAAAAAAGTAAATAAGTGCATATAAAAAACCGGTTTCCTTGGCTTTTAAGCCAGTAGGAAACCGGTTTTGCTTTGTGCGAAGAAAGCTTTTCTTAACAATAACTATATAAGTTAAACAATAACCTTGCATAGCAGTCGGCTTATTTGCGTTTGTTGAGGAACTTGCCAATGTCAAAATGCTTGCCTGCCAGCAGGCTGTCTATGCGTGCAGTGACCACCTCATTGTTGCTGAGCTGACGTGCCTTAATCAGCGAGTGGCGGATGGCAGGCGTGATGAATTCCTGGCCCCAGTCATCGATGATGCCGCAGGCGATGCCACGTGGCAAATCGAAGATGGATTCCAAGGCAGCGCAGATAATGGCATCACTCTGGCCGGGATGTGTGTTGAGATAGCGCAGCGGTACCAGCAGGTCGTTTTGCTCTACGCAGTAGCGTGGCAGATCTGCTTCAATTTGCCGCAGCACACGCTCGGAACGCCCTTCACCCTCGTAGGAAAGCAGGTAGGGGAACAGAGGTGTTTCATCCGGATGTGCCAGCCAAAAATCAAAAAGCCTTGGCCATACGTCTATATCCAGCTCTACTGCCAGATTGCACAGCTGATAATCAAGCTTATCGTCCTTGATTAAATCGCTGTCAATTTCTGGCTGCCAGTCCTTGCTGTAGATGATTTTTTCACAGGCTGCAATCTGCTCCTGACATTGGTTGAAGGTCAACTGCATATGATTCTGTTCTTTGCAAAGGTCCTGCAGTGTTGTAACATAGCTGATTAAATCAAGCACGTCTTCCGGCTTGCTGACATGCGCTTCAGCCTGGTCAAGCAGACAGGTAAGCAGCTTGTTCAGATGGATGTCGCTGATATTGAACTGCTCTTCAATTACCTCTGCTGGGAAGTGGTTAAGCATAACCAGATAATTGCCTACGATGAAAATTGCATTTTTATAATTTTCGTAGCTGAGCGGTTGCGCTACCAGTTCTTCCAAATGTGTTTCGCGGATGAATTTTACGGAGAGCGGTGGATATTCTACGTCGATGTCCGGTCCGTTTTGCAGCAGCCAGAGGCGTTCCTCCTCATCACGGCAGTGGCAGTCGGTAATGCTGAAAACCTTACCCCAGCCGCTGGTGCAGTGGATAAGCTCCCAAATAGCGTTTTGCGGGTTAAAATTAGTTATGCGGCAGGCATATAAAAAGGCGAAGGTAAATTCTTCGCAGTGTGCTATGCGCAGCAAATCCTGCCAAAGCTCCTGATCCTGATGACAAATTTTTTCCATGCCGTACATACCGAAAATCAAGATAGCAAATTTTACCTGCTCACGTCCATCTGCGTTGTAGAAAAAGCGGCGCGCCAGGTCATAGGCTACGGCGTTAATGTCATTTTGGTCTAAGGCTTCAATAAAGGGGTCGCAATATTCCGCGAAGGCCATGCCCTTCAGCTCATTGTACAGTCTGCTGCGTTGCTGGGTTGTAGGCTCCTGCATATAAGCTTGCAGAAGCTTGAGCAGCACACTGGCGGAATTGGGATTGGGCAGGTTGCCCATTGTATAGTGAAAGGCATCTTCGGAGCCAAGGGGACGGGGAATGGTGGCGTAGCGGTCATCGCACAGGTCAGTAGCTGTAAAGCGGCCATGCTCGTCCAGATGGCTGTTTACGAATTGATAGATTGTCTGTTTCATGTGCTCACCTCGTAATAAAATATGTCTTGCAGCAAATAATGCTGTTCTTAAAAAAGCAAAGAATAACTATATCATAACATAGAGCAAAAATAATGACCAGCAAAAAAAACAAGGCTGCCGTAGTGGCGGAAACCCGCCACGGCAGCAGCCTTAATTTAAGCATATATAATTTTACATTTGCGTTTTGATTTCCAGGAGGCAGTCGCCGCTTTCTACGCGTTCGCCTGCAGCTACATGGATAGCGCTGACGATACCGGAAATCGGTGCCGAAAGCGTGGTTTCCATCTTCATAGCTTCGGTAACAATCAGCGGAGTGCCCTTGGTAACGGACTGGCCTTTTTCTACCAGCACCTTGACAACGGAGCCGGAAAGGGAAGCACCGATTTCACCCATGTTGCCTTTTTCTGCTTTCTTGCGGGTAACAGTGGTGGTCTTGGCGTTACGGTCCTTGATTTCGATTTCACGCGGCAGGCCGTTGAATTCGAAGAATACGGTACGCATACCGGCAGCATTGGCTTCGGAGATGTGGTCCAGCTTGATTACGAGCACTTTGCCTTGTTCAATTTCAACCTTGATAACCTCGCCCGGAGTCATGCCGAAGAAGAAGGTAGGAGTATCGAGAACGGATACATCGCCGAATTGGTTGTAACGGTTTACCCAGTCGATGAATACCTTAGGATAGAGGCAGTAAGCACTGACTGCTTCGTCCGTAGTAGGTGCTTCCAGTTCTTTGAGCTTAGCGCGTACATCCTCAAAATCTACTGGAGGCAGTACAGCGCCCGGACGCTCGCTGATGGGAGTGCGTCCCTTGAGCACCAGCTTCTGCAGCTTTTCGGGGAAGCCCTGGTACGGAGTGCCGATGCGTCCTTCGAAGAATTCTACAACGGAGGCCGGGAAGTCCAGAATATCGCCTTTAGCGTAAACATCTTCTTCCGTCAGATCGTTCTGCACCATGAAGAGTGCCATATCACCGACAACCTTGGAGGACGGAGTAACCTTGATTAAATCGCCGAACATCATGGATACGCGGTGATACATATCCTTGATTTCCTCCCAGTGATGGATGAGGCCCAGAGCCTGTGCCTGCTGTTTGAGGTTGGTATATTGTCCGCCGGGCATTTCGTGTACGTAGACCTCGGGGTTGGGGAAGTTTTCGGTTCTGTCGGCTGCCTTGTAGTAGGGGCGCACGGTTTCCCAATAACGGGACAGCTCGTTCATAGCGTCTACATCAAGACGCGGTTGGCGCGGATGGCCACTGAGAGCGTAGTACAGGCTGCTGCCACTGGGCTGGGAGGTACCATTGCTCATAGCGCTCATAGCAGTATCTACGATATCAACGCCGGCATCAATTGCACGCGCATAGGTGTAGATAGCGTTGCCGCTGCCCTCATGGGTGTGCAGATGGATAGGTACGTTGACATAGGATTTGAGGCTGCTTACAAGGCGGTAAGCTGCTTCCGGCTTCAGCAGGCCGGCCATATCCTTGATGGCGATGATGTTGGCACCGGCTTTTTCCAGCTCCTTAGCCATATTGATGTAATAATGTAAATCGTATTTATCGCGGTTGGGGTCGAGAATATCACCGGTGTAGCACAGTGCTGCCTCTGCTACCTTGCCGCATTCGCGGACGGTGTCAATCGACAGGCGCATATTGTCCAGACCATTGAGGCTGTCGAAGATACGGAAAACGTCGATACCGTTCTTGGCTGCCAGCTTGATGAACTGCTTAACAACATTATCCGGATAGCTGGTGTAGCCTACGGCGTTGGCACCGCGCAGCAGCATCTGGAAGAGAATGTTCGGAGCAGTCTGACGGAACTGTGCCAGACGTTGCCAGGGGCTTTCGTCGAGGAAGCGATAGGCTACGTCAAAGGTAGCGCCGCCCCAGCATTCAAAGGAGAAGAGTCCGGGAAGCTTGCCGGCGGTGTCACGCATAACGCGCAGCATATCGGCAGTACGCAGACGGGTTGCGAAGAGGGACTGATGCGCATCACGGAAGGTGGTGTCGGTGAGCAGAACCTCCTGCTGTGCCAGTACCCATTCAGCCAGACCTTCAGGTCCGCGGGTATCAAGAACGTGCTTGGCACCCAGCGCCAGAATGCCGTTGTAGGGTTTGGGCATATTCAGCGGTGCGAAGTTCGGCTTCGGCTGTACGCCGACGTTGGAATAGCCGTTGACGGTGATATCAGCAATATAGTTCAGCAGCTTATTACCACGGTCCAGTGTTTTTTCGAAGACGAACAGCTCCGGTGTATTGTCAACAAAGTCGGTTGTGTAATCGCCCTTGATGAAATGCGGGTTCTGCAGTACATTTTCCAAAAATTTGATATTAGTCTTAACGCCGCGGATACGGAATTCTTTTAAGCAGCGCAGCATCTTGGTAATTGCAATCTGGTGAGTGAGGCCCCAGGTGGTAGCCTTAACCAGCAGAGAATCGTAATACGGAGTGATGACGGAACCGGTGAAGGCGTTGCCGCCGTCCAGACGGATGCCGAAGCCGCCGCCGCTGCGGTAGGTAATCAGCTTGCCGGTATCGGGCATAAAGTTGTTGGACGGGTCCTCGGTGGTAATACGGCATTGGATAGCATGGCCGATGGTTGTCAGCTCATCCTGCTGCGGCAGGGCGATTTCCGGGCCGTGCAGGTTGTAGCCCTCGGCAATCTTGATTTGTGTCTGTACAATATCTATACCGGTAATCTGCTCGGTAACGGTGTGCTCAACCTGAATGCGGGGGTTAACCTCGATAAAATAGAACTTGCCGTCAGGCGTAGCCAAAAATTCTACGGTGCCGGCGCTGATGTAGTCAACATTTTTCATCAGCTTGACAGCAGCGTCGCAGATAGCTTTGCGTTGTTCCAAAGGCAGAGCGAAGGCCGGAGCAATTTCAACCAGCTTCTGGTGGCGGCGCTGTACGGAGCAGTCGCGCTCGAACAGATGCATTAAATTGCCGTGGGTATCGCCGATAATCTGTACTTCAATGTGTTTCGGATTTTGCAGATATTTTTCCAGATATATTTCATCATTGCCAAAGGCTTTTTTAGCTTCGCTTTTAGCCATATCGTAGGCAGTTACAGCCTCTTCGGCGCTGTGAACAACGCGCATACCGCGGCCGCCGCCGCCGTTGACTGCTTTAATGATGATAGGATAACCGCATTTTTCGCCAAAGGCCAGTACCTCATCGAGGCTGTTTACTGTCCCCTTGCTGCCGGGAATCATGGGGATGCCTGCCAGCTCGGCCTGTTTACGGGCGTTGATTTTGTCGCCGAACATTACCAGGTGCTCCAGACGCGGGCCGATGAAAATCAGGCCTTCCTCAGCACAGCGGCGTGCTAAATTACTGTTTTCAGATAAAAAGCCATAACCGGGATGGATGGCATCTACGTCGTGTTCCTTAGCTACGCGCAGAATGTCTTCGATATCAAGATAAGCGTCGGTCGGACTTTTGCCTTCGCCTACCATGTAGGCCTCGTCGGCTTTGTTGCGATGCAGGGACAGGGTGTCCTCCTTGGAATATATAGCAACAGTACGGATTCCTAATTCGTTGCAGGCGCGGAAAACACGGATGGCGATTTCGCCGCGGTTAGCAACTAAAACTGTATTGATTTTAGGCATAAGTTTGACCTCCTTAGATAGTTACATGCTAATTGTATAGAAAACGGCATGTAAATTCAAGGGATAGGACGCATGTATACAAGTATTCTTGCAGGGGACTGGGAGAGTTTGATTTTTTAACACTTTTTTGTGTTGACTATACAATCAGCTTCACATTTTTTTCGTTTGTTTATTGCTATAAATAGGTATACAATAATACTTATAAAGCATAGCGAGGAGATGAAATGATGAACGATAACAATGATAAAAAACGGCCATTGACGTATTATTATATGCTGATGCTGGTTTTGATTCTGGTATTCAATTCCGTAATCATGCCAATGTTCTTCAACCCGAAAATGAAGGAGGTTTCCTATAATAATTTTCTTCAGATGGTGGATGAAGGCAAGGTATCTAAGGTAGAAATTACCGATAAGCGTCTGGCTGCGGTTGATAAGAACAACGAAAAAGAAATTTACGTTACAGGCAGAGTGGAAGACCCGGAGCTGGCTAACCGCCTGATGAAGAGTAAGGTAGAATTTACGCAGGTTGTGCCTAAGGAACAAAGTCCTCTGGTAACCTTTTTCACCAATTGGGTACTGCCGATTCTGATTTTCTTTGGCTTGGGACAGTTATTTATGTACTTCATGGGCAAGCGTATGGGCGGTAACGCTATGAGCTTTGGCAAGAGCAATGCCAAAGTTTATGTGGAAGCGCAGACTGGCAAAAGCTTTGCCGATGTAGCAGGTCAGGACGAGGCTAAGGAAGCACTGATGGAGCTGGTTGATTTTCTGCATACTCCCGGCAAGTACAAGGATATCGGTGCTAATATGCCGAAGGGTGCTTTGCTGGTTGGCCCTCCCGGTACGGGTAAAACCTTGTTGGCGCGTGCGGTAGCAGGCGAAGCCAAGGTGCCGTTCTTCAGTATCAGCGGCAGTGAATTTGTAGAAATGTTCGTCGGCATGGGCGCTGCCCGTGTGCGCGATTTGTTCAAGCAGGCGCAGGAAAAGGCACCTTGCATAGTATTCATCGATGAAATCGATGCCATCGGCAAACGCCGTGATAACGGCCAGTTCGGCGGCAATGATGAACGCGAGCAGACTTTAAATCAGCTGCTTAGTGAAATGGACGGCTTTGACGGCAGCAAAGGCGTAGTTATTCTGGCAGCTACCAACCGTCCGGAATCTTTGGACAAGGCGCTGCTGCGTCCGGGACGTTTTGACCGCCGTATTCCTGTTGAGCTGCCTGATCTTAAGGGCCGTGAGGCTATCCTGAAGGTTCACGCACGCAGTGTGCGTATGGCAGACAATATCGATTACGGTACGTTGGCGCGGGCAACAGCCGGAGCCAGCGGTGCAGAGCTTGCCAATATTATCAATGAGGGTGCTTTGCGCGCCGTAAAAATGCATCGTAACGTAGTGGAGCAGGAAGATCTGGAGGAATCCATTGAAACCGTTATCGCCGGTTACCAGCGTAAGGGTGCGGTAATTTCTCCCGCAGAGAAAAAGGTTATTGCCTACCACGAAATTGGCCATGCACTTGTTGCTGCTATGCAGAAGCACAGTGCTCCGGTACACAAGATTACTATTATTCCGCGTACTAACGGCGCTTTAGGCTACACCATGCAAATCAGCGAAAATGACAGCGTGCTGATGACCAAGGAAGAGCTGTTCAACAAGATTGTAACCATGACCGGCGGCCGCAGTGCTGAGGAGGTTGTTTTCGGCAGCATTACCAGCGGTGCTTCCAATGATATTGAGCAGGCTACTAAGCTGGCACGCAGCATGGTAACACGTCTTGGTATGACGGAAGAATTTGATATGATGGCTACCGAGGTTGTGGCCAACCGTTATCTGGGCGGTGACGCTGCCCTGCAGTGCAGTGAAACTACAGCCGGCAAGATTGATGCCAAGGTTTTGGCGTTGATAAAGGAGGCTCACGCAAAGGCGCGCACGATTTTGCAGGACAACAGAGATAAGCTGGATGTATTGGCACAGTACCTGCTGGAGAAGGAAACTATTACCGGCGAGCAGTTTATGGCTTTGCTGCAGCAGGAGCAGGCTAAGGAAGCTGCCGGCGAGAACAAGCCGGAAGTATAAAATAAGTGCAAGCTTAAACGCAGTTACGTATTCCGTAAAACGGCAACGTGACTGCGTTGTTTTTTTACACGCAGCGGTAATCGCGGAAAAAAATAAAAAAATTAAAATTAGCTATTGCTAACTGTGGAAATATGTGCTACAATAATCGTGAAGTTAGTGATGGCTAACCAATGTATATCGTCCCTTCCTGATTTTGCATTGCAGCCTTGACCTTTGACCTTGACAATTTCCTTAAGTGCATTGGTTAGCTCCTCTACTTTTAAACAAGTTGCTATTTGCTTTTTAAGCAAATTCATATTTTCTCCTCCAAAAACAGACAGAACGCTGAAAATCCGTTAGGCAAGCGGGTTTCGGCGTTCTGTTTTGTTGTGTTGATACTGTTTTGATACTGTTCTATAATTTGTCCAGCATTGCGGCAATATTCGATTACCTAAGTGTAATTTTCTTATGTAAGCAGTCTATTATTGGAGCGTTTTTATTTGCACAAAATCGCCATTAGCGTTATAATATTTTTCTACTGTTGTATGATTTTATTTTTATTTTGAGGTGGATTTTATGAAAAACTGGAAGCTAATTCTAGCTATCCTTACGGCTAATGTCGTATTGATGGCTGCAGGCTATACCATGCTTATTCCTTTTTTGCCGATGTATCTGATGAACGAACTGGGAGTGAGCGCAGACGATGTAAAAATGTGGAACGGCGCGATTTTTTCCATAACCTTTCTGATTGGCGGTATCATGGCGCCTATCTGGGGGAAAATGGCTGATACGCGCGGCAAAAAGATGATGGCGGTGCGTGCGGGTGCAGGCCTGGCTCTGTCGTACTTTTTGGGCGGCATAGTAACTACGCCGGAGCAGATGTTCGGTGTGCGTGTGCTGCAGGGCTTTGCTGCCGGATTGTGGAGTGCGTGCCTGGCGATTGCTACCAGCCTGGTGCCGATGGAAAAGCTGGGCGTGAGCTTGGGCATTATGCAGGCAGGACTGACTTGCGGCAATGTCATTGGTCCGCTGGTTGGCGGTTCGCTGGCAACGCTGTTTGGCATGCGTGCCTCATTCTTCGTTGCAGGTGGGTTACTGACGATTATTACGCTGGTATTTATGTTCTACATTCCCGAGCCGCCGAAGGCGGAGCCGAAAAAGCTTGCGGCCAAGCCGCAGGTAAAGCTTTTACAGGAGCCTGTAATTCGCGAAACTTTAGTTTATATTGCTGTAGCTCAGATGGTTATCCTGCTGATTCAGCCGATTTTGAGCCTTTATGTGGCAGAGCTGAATCATGGTGAGGGCAACATTATGTTTCTTTCCGGCGTGGCCTTTTCGCTCGTAGGCATTGCTAGTGCTATTACTGCGCCGAGCTGGGGACGCTTCGGACAGGAGCACGGCTTTTATAAAGCGTTGTGCGCTGCTACACTGCTTTCCGGCTTGATGAGTGCGGTGACGGCAATGCCGCAGACACTGCTTTTGTTCTGTGCCTGCAATTTTTGCTATGGTTTGTGCTGTGCCGGTATTCAGCCTTCGCTGAGTGCGGTTTTGGCCAGCAATACAACTACCGACCAGCGCGGACGCGTTTTTGGCTTTATGTTCAGTGCTCAGCAGTTCGGTTCCATGGTAGGTCCTTTACTTGGCGGAGCTATTGCTACATTTGCGCCGTTGCAAAGCCTTTTTGTAGTAGCCGGTGTGATTCTTTTCGGCATCAGCGCTTGCGTTTGGTTTCGTCATAGTCATGAGCAAAATATTCTTGCTTAGACTGCTTTGAACATTATAATTGAAGATAATTTTCAGGAAATTAATCAGTTGAGAAAAACTCTGTAAGTCTTGTAATATGAGGCTTGCAGAGTTTTTCTTTTGCTTGCGAAAAAAGATTTTTCCATGTCACACAGATTTCACATATGTGACAAAACAAATTAGACAGAAAATTCGCTAATAGACTATAATCGGCTATGTGGAGGTGATGAAAATTAAGCTTAGAGGAGGCGTGAGCCTAGCGGAGCAAATCAGCTTCTATCGTCAGTTAGCAGTTATCTTGCGCAGCGGCTTGCCGCTACTGCATGCGCTGCAGCTTTTGCAAAAGCATGGCAGCGCTAAGCAGATGCTGCTTTGCTACCGACTGCAGCAAAGGCTGCGCCGTGGCAGCAGCCTGGCGCAGGCTTTAGCAGCAGAACCTGACTGCTGCAGTCACCTGGCAGTTACACTGGTGGCTGTGGGCGAGGAGAGCGGTGAGCTGGCCACGCTGCTGGAGCAGCTTGCTGTGTATTACAGCAGGCAACTGCAACTGCGGCGTTTTGTGCAACGGGCTGTGACCTATCCGGTATTTTTGCTGGTAGCTTCCGTTGGCGTGCTGCTGCTGTTTTTGCTGTATATCCTGTGCCTGCGGTGCCGCCGGGGTAAGGCGGACTGGGCGCACCTCCGGAAATGGCGGTACGCCCACCGGGGCTTCCACGACAGGGAGAAGGGCATACCGGAGAACTCTCTGGCCGCCTTCAA
>OGPT01000723.1_pt1 | contig 34068 bp, 39 predicted proteins | sample 1552951 | NCBI WGS metagenome assembly OGPT01 (sample SAMEA2580224, study PRJEB22360) | human gut metagenome | biome: human gut; feature: human-associated habitat; material: faeces | place: Denmark | collected 2008/2010
GTATAAAAAACACAATAAAAATGGTATAATTATTATAGGTGAAATAAATGAATAAAGATGAAAAGAAAAGCTTAAAAAAACAATTACAATCTAAAAAGAAAAAAGAATTAATTAATTATAATTGGATTATCAAAATAACATTACTTACATTTGTAATATCATTATTATTTACAACTTTTTCTGAAATTGTAATTCCAAATGTTAATGTTGTCATTGGAATATTATTATTAATAATTTTTATTTTATTAGGAATTATATTTGATATGATAGGAGTTTCTGTGACTGCTGCTGATATTGTTCCATTTAATTCAATGAATTCTAGAAAAATTAAAGGAGCAGATATAGCTGTAACATTTAAAAAGAATGCTGATAAAGTATCAAGTTTTTGTAATGATGTAGTAGGAGATATATGTGGTATCGTATCAGGTAGTGCGGGAAGTATAATTGCTTTATCAATTGCTAATGCATTTAAATTTAATAAATTTTATGTAATGTTAATAGTTACAGCTTTAGTAGCTTCATTAACAATTGGAGGTAAAGCTTTAGGAAAAAGTTTTGCCATAAATAAAAGTAATACAATTTTATATAAATTTTCTAAATTTGTATCATATTTTTATAAGAAAAAATGAGGGCAATTTATATAAGTATAAATCCAATTCATCTAAGAAGAATTGAAAACAAAACTAAAAATTATGAGTTTAGATCTTTTAATCCTAAAGAAAAAATAGATTTTCTATATGTTTATGAAACAGTTCCAACTTCATCATTAAAATATATAATAGAAATTGGAGAAATTATTGAATTTCCAAATAAAATAGACGAATTAGGGATTGGCAATAAAGAATTTAATGAAAAATTAACAAAATATAAATATGCCTATCAAATAAAACATTTTTATGAATTAGAAAAACCTATTGCTTTAAAAGAACTAAGAGAAAAATATAAATTTACATCACCACAAGGATATGCATATGATACAAGATATGAAGAATTAACAAAATATATAATAAATACTGATAAAAAAATAATATTTTAAAATATTATTTTTTTGTACACTTTTCGCCTATAAAAGCATAAATTAATGTAGAGGTGATTATATGTCTTCATTTAAAGAAATTGTAACTAAGGCTATTATCGGAAAAGGAAAAAAACACTTTAAAAATAGTTATTCAATAACTACTGAAAATGTTCCTACAACAGTATTAGGATGTTGGGTAATAAATCATAAATTTAAGGGTTATAAATCTGGTGATAAAATAGGAGTTGATGGTTCTTACGATGTAAATATTTGGTATTCTTATGATAACGATTCTAAAACAATGGTTGTAAATAAAAAAGTAACATATAATGATTTATTTAATGTAAAAGTTAAAGAAAATGCTGATTTGACAAGTGATACCGATATAATAGTTAGAACATTAAAACAACCTAATTGTGTTAAAGTAGATATAGATAATGGAAATATCAACTTTGAAATTGAAAAAGAACTAGGAGTAGAAATAATAGGAGAAACAAAAGTAAAAATAAGTATTGAAGAAGATGAAGAACCATGGGATGATATTGAAGATGAAGTAACAGAAGAAACATTAAATGAAATAGATGAAAATGTTAAAGAAGATTATATAGAAAACACGTAAGTGTTTTTTTAGTGTTAATAAAAAAAGGTTGACACTAATATAATATTATGATATCATTGATATAGTGAATGGAGGGAAAACTATGGCAGTTAAATTAAGACTTAAAAGAATGGGTGCTAAAAAAAGACCATTTTATCGTATAGTAGCAGCTGATTCTAGAGTAAAAAGAGATGGAAAAGATATCGAATTAGTAGGTACTTATAATCCAATAATGGAACCAGCTGAAATAAAAATCAATGAAGAAATCGCACTTAAATGGTTAAATAATGGAGCTATCCCAACTGATACAGTTAGAGATTTATTAAGTAAACAAGGAATTATGAAAAAATTTCATGAATCAAAAATGACTAAAAAAGAAGGTAAATAATTATGAATTTAGTTGAACTTACCGAATATCTAGTCAAAAACATTGTAAAAGATCCTGAATCAGTTACAGTTAAATCATTTGAAGATGATGATTTTATTACTATTGAAGTATTAGTAAATAGTGATGAAATGGGAACTTTAATTGGAAAAAATGGTATGAATGCAAGTGCTATCAGAACTATTGTTCAAGCAGCTTCATATAATAAAGGTGAAAAAAAAGTTAAAATTAATATTGATTCTATATAGAATCAATATTTTTTTGTTGAATTAAATTTTGTAAAAATCAGTAAAATTAACTAATTTAATTCAAAAATTATTAAAATAATGTTATAATAATAATGGTGAATTTATGAAAAAGATAAAAGACACAGATATCAACTATATAAGATATGGAAATAAAAAAGGAAAGACTTTAGTATTACTACACGGTTGGGGTCAAAATATTGAAATGATGAAACCAATAGGTGATGCATTTAGTGAAACAAACGATATCATAATATTTGATTTACCAGGGCACGGTGGGAGTAGTGAACCTCCATTCGATTGGCAAGTAATAGATTTTGTTAATTGCATAAAAGAATGTTTAAAAGAATTAAAAGTTGAAAAACCAATACTAATTGGACATTCATTTGGAGGGAAAATAAGTTTACTTTATGCAAGTATGTATGAAGTTGAAAAACTTATTTTATTTGGAAGCCCATTTAAAAAAGAAATAAAAAAAATAAGTACAAAAACGAAAATATTAAAAAAATTAAAAAAAATTCCAGGTTTAAATAAATTTGAAGAATTTGCCAAAAAACATATTGGTTCAACAGATTATAAAAATGCTTCTCCAATAATGAGAAAAATATTAGTAAATACAGTAAATTTAGACATAACTGAAGAAGTAAAAAAAATAAAATGTCCAACAATTATAATTTGGGGAACATTAGATGAAGCAGTACCTTTAGGAGATGCATACGAATTAGAAACTTTAATAAAAGATGCAGCTGTAATAGAATATGAAAATTGTACACACTATGCATACTTAGAAAGATTAGGACAAACAATAAATATAATAAATAATTTTATTAAGGAGTGAAAAATATGTTAATGAAGTTTATAGTAACATTACTTCCTATATTGATATATACATATATTAAAACAAGAAAATCATTTCAAATGTTACAACAAAATTGGTATAATGATGGATCAAGATATATAAAATGGATTAATAAGAATTTAAAAAAAGTTTTTTATAATCTAGATATACTATTCGTTTTTGTAATACCATTTATATTTATTAAAAGTGACATATTATTGATGGTATTAGTAATAGTTTTTTATACATTTTTGTCTTTATATAATTTGCACAATCAAACTGCATCAAAATTAGAATTAAAAGTAACAAAAAGAGTAAAAAGATTATTTGTAACAGAATTAATATTATATTTAATACCAAACATAGTATTTTCTTTAACATTTAAAGAAAATAACTTAGGAATATATTATTTAGTGATAGGATTAATGGTTTATTTAAATTATTATGTAACATTTGTAGCAAATTTAATAAATAAACCAATTGAGAAGTTTTTAGCAAACCGTTTTAAGAAAAAAGCTATAAAAAAATTAAGAGAATTACCTTCATTAGAAGTTGTAGGAATTACAGGATCTTATGGAAAAACAAGTAGTAAAAATATCTTAAATGACATATTAAGTATTAAATATAATTCATTACCAACTCCAAAAAACTTTAATACACCAGTTGGATTAATAATAACAATAAATAATTATTTGGATAAATTCAATGATATATTTATAGCTGAAATGGGAGCATTTAAAAGAGGCGAAATAAAAGAACTATGTGATTTAGTTAAGCCTAAATATGGGATATTGACTAAAATTGGGGTAGCACATCTAGAAAGCTTTGGCTCTCAAGAAAATATTCAAAAAGGAAAATTTGAATTAATTGAATCATTACCAAATGATGGAATAGCTGTATTAAATGGTGATGATAAATTACAAGTTAATTATAAATTGAAAAATAAAGTAAAAATTGTTTGGATTGGAATTGAAAATGAAAACGTTGATGTTAGAGCAACAAATATAAAATTAAATAGTGATGGAACAACATTTGATTGTATATTTAAAGACGATAAAAAGAAATATAAATTTGAAACAAAACTATTAGGAAAAGCAAACATCTATAATATACTTGCGGGAATTGCTTTAGGAAAAGAACTTGGAATAACTATAAAACAACTACAAATGGGAGTAAAAAAAGTAAAACCAGTAGAACATAGACTAGAACTAAAAAAAATGGGTATAATTAATATAATAGATGATGCATATAATGCAAATCCTGATGGAACAAAAATGGCCTTAGATGTACTAGAAAATATGCCTGGTAAAAGAATAGTAATCTCTTCAGGAATGATTGAACTTGGAAATAAATCATATGAACTTAATAAAGAATTAGGAACTTATATGAGTAAAAAAACAGATATAGCTATACTACTAGGAAAAGAACAAACAAAACCAATATATGAAGGATTAATAGAAAAAAAATTTAAAAAAAATAATATTCATGTATTAAATAACATAAATGAAGCCTTTGAATTAGTTAATAAAATAGTAGATAAAGAAACATATGTATTAGTTCAAAGCGATTTACCTGATATATTTGATGAGAAGTAGAAAGAGTGATAGTATGAAAATAAAATTAGGAGTAATATTTGGTGGTGAATCAGTAGAACACGAAGTAAGTATTATAACAGCTATTCAAGCAATGGAAAATATTGATAAAGATAAATATGATATAATACCAATATACATTAGTAAAGATAGAATTTGGTATACTGGTAAAATGTTAATGGAAATAGATGTATATAAAGACTTTAATGAATTGAAAAAATATGCTAAACAAGTTACTTTAGCCAAAACAAAAAGAGGATTTTGTTTATTAAAAACAAATGGATTATTCAATAAAGTAGTAGATGAACTAGATATCGTATTTCCAATTGTCCACGGAAAAGGAGTTGAAGATGGTTCTCTAGCTGGATTCTTAGAAACAGTTGGAATTCCATATGTAGGTCCTTCTATGTTAGGAGCAAGTTTAGGACAAGATAAAGTTGTAATGAAACAAGTAATGGAAGCAAATAATATACCAGTACCAGCTTATACTTGGTTTTATGATAATGAATATTTAGATGATTCTAAAAAAATACTAAAAAATATTAAAGAAATCGGTTATCCAGTAATAGTAAAACCAGCTAATTTAGGTAGTAGTGTTGGTATAACAGTTTCCAAAAATGAAAAAGATGTTGTAAAAGCTATAGATGAAGCAATTAAGTACGATAATAAAATAGTAGTTGAAAAAATAATCGAAAATTTAATTGAAGTTAATTGTAGTGTAATGGGTAATAATGAATATCAAGATACAAGTGTTATTGATGAAGTTATTACTAAAAACGAATTTTTAACATTTAGTGATAAATATCTAGGAAATGGTAAAAAAGGAAAATTAAAAACTTCTAGTAAGGGTATGGTAGCAACAGATAGAATAATTCCTGCTAGAATTAATAAAAAACTAGAAGAAGAAGTAATTAAATATTCTAAGGAGACATTTAGAGCATTAAACTTAAAAGGAATTGCTAGAATTGACTTTTTAATTGATAAAAAGAATGAAAAAGTATATGTAAATGAACCAAACACAATTCCAGGTTCTTTAGCATTCTATCTATGGAAAGCAAAAGGAATTGAATACAAAAAATTGTTAGATGATGTTATTAAATTAACCATTAAAGAATATAAAGAAAACTCTAAAAAAACTACTTCATTTGAATCTAATATATTAAGTGGTTATAATGGTGGTTTAAAAGGATTAAAGAAATAAGTTTTATTTATTCTTTTTAATAGGTGATAATATGAAATTTATTGATAATATAGAATTAACTGAATATGAAAAATTTGTAGAAAAAAATGAATATAAATCTCATTTTCTACAATCATCAATGTGGGGGGAATTTTCTTCAATTGATAAAGGATTAATTCCTCATTATGTAGGCTTAAAAGAAAATGAAAAATTAGTATGTGCGACACTACTATTAGAAAAAAAATTAGTATTTGGTTATTCCTACTTTTATGCACCAAGAGGATATGTAATAAATTTTGAAGACTTTAATTTATTAAAAACATTCACAAATGAATTAAAAAAATATGTAAAAAAACATAGAGGCATATTTATTAAAATTGATCCTGATGTAATTATAAAAAAATATAATTATAAAGATGAAGAAATAGAAGTAAAAACTAATGCATATGAGAATTTAAAAAAATTAGGTTATAAACATTTAGGTTTTACTAAAAGATTTGAAACAACACAACCAAGATTTTCTTTTAGAATTGATTTCAATCAACCATTCGAACAAATTGAAGAACATTTTTCTAAAACAACTAAACAACGAATAAAAAAAGCTAATGATTTAGATGTATCGGTTACTTTATCAGATGATATAGAGGCATTTTATAATTTGATGAATATAACTGAAAACAGAAAAGGTTTTGTAACTCATAATAAAAAATATTATCAAGATTTATATAATATATTTAGTAAGAAAAACAAATGTAATATTTTTTTAGGTAGCGTTGATATTAATAAGGTTATTTCTAAAAATAAAGATATTATTTTAGAGATAGAAAATGAAATGAAGGAAATAAAAAATCTTGATAATTTAAGTAAGAGTATGAAAACTAAATTAAATGAATTAAAAAAAAGAAAAGAAAAACTATTGAATGATAATATTAAATATCAAGAAGAAAAAGAACAATATGGAAATAATATAATATTGAGTGCTCATTTTATTGTTGAATATGGAAACAAGGCTTGGGTACTATATGCCGGAAATCACGATATTTTATCTTATACATATGCCAATTATAAGACATATTTTGAGCATATTAAATATTATTACGATAAAGGAATAAAAATATATGACCAATTTGGAACCGTTGGTAAATTAGAAGAAAATGATCCTTTATTAGGACTACATGAGTTTAAGAAAAAATTTGGTGGTGATTATGTTGAATTTGTTGGTGAGTTCGATTTAATTACCAATAAATTGATGTATTTCTTATTTAAAAAACTAGTCCCATTTTACAGAAATAGAAAATTTAAACAAAATATCAAAAAAAATTCCTAAAAAAATGTATTTTTTTGAAAAATATGTTATAATGATATTGTTGTTTTGTCTCGTTAGCTCAGTTGGTAGAGCAACAGACTCTTAATCTGTGGGTCTAGGGTTCGAGCCCCTAACGGGACACCAATAAGAATTTTAGAGCAACTTGAAATATAGTTGTTTTTATATTTAAAATAAATTGGCTTTTCTATAACATATATGTTATCATTTCTATGAGACGATGGTTATGTCAAAATTTATTGATGAAGTTATTAAAAATGACGACTTATTAATTTATAATGATGTATATGATAGTTTAGAACCAGACGAAGTTGGATTTTGTATTGGTGAAAAATTAAATGTATATGGATCATACAAAATTGGAGATATTGTATATGTTAGTAAATACAAAAATAAAAATGTAAATAAGCATTTATTTGTCATAGTTGACGAAGAAAATAGAGGAATAGATATGGATTATTTTTTTATGTTAATTTCATCAAAATCTGATAAATTAAAATATGAAAGTAATGTATTATTAAAAAAAGGAAATATGAATAATTTGAATAAAGACAGTATTGTTAAAACTGATAATATTTATAATATAAAAAGAGAAAATATTGATTTTTTAGTTGGAAAAATTGACCTTAAATTTGTAAGTGAATTTAAAAATAATCTATTAAATGGAAGAATAGGAGAAAAATATGAATAAAGAAGAATACATAAAAAAAGAACAAGAATTAATTGATAGAGAATATGAAATAATAGAAAAAATAAGTGAATTAAGGAATAAAAAAAATCTTTCACAAAATGATTTGGCGTCATTAATAAATATGAAACAACCAGCTCTTGCTAGAATTGAAAATAATGTTAACTCACCTAAATTAAAAACAATATTGAAAATATTTGATGTGTTAGGTTATACATTAGAAATAAAGAAAAAATAATTGATTAAACTAATTATATATGATATTATCTTTAAGGAAGTGATTTTATGAATTTACCAAATTTAAAAGAGGCAAAATTAAGAACAAGCAAGGAAGTTTTAGTTAAAACCAATGATTATATAATGAACAACAATTTAAAAGAAATAGGTAAAAATAAAAAATATTTTTTAAGAACATATGGATGTCAAATGAATGAACATGACTCAGAAAATATAAAAGCTATCTTAGAAGATATGTCATATATAGAAACGGATGTAATGGAAGATGCTGATTTAATTTTATTAAATACATGCGCTATAAGAGAAAATGCTCATAATAAAGTATTTGGTTATCTAGGAAGAATTAAACACTTAAAAGAAGAAAAACCACACGTAATAGCAGGTATATGTGGATGTATGGCTCAAGAAGAAGTAGTTGTAAATGAAATCAAAACTAAATATAAATGGTTAGACATTGTATTTGGAACTCATAATATTCATAAATTACCACAAATATTAAATGACTCAATTATAAAAAAAGAACAAGAAATAGAAGTATTTAGTATTGAAGGTGATGTAATTGAAAATATTCCAGTTAAAAGAGATTCTAAATATAAAGCTTGGATTAATATAATGTATGGTTGCGATAAATTCTGTACATATTGTATAGTTCCCTATACTAGAGGAAAACAAAGAAGTAGACTTCCAGAATATATCATAAAAGAAGTAGAAGATTTAATAAAGGATGGTTATAAAGAAGTAACTTTATTAGGTCAAAATGTCAATGCTTATGGAAAAGACTTAGATATTGATTATGGAATGGAAAATTTGTTAGAAGATGTCGCTAAAACAGGAATAGAAAGAATTAGATTCATTACTAGTCATCCTTGGGATTTTACAGATAAAATGATTGAAATAATAAGTAAATATAAAAATATAATGCCTTATATTCATTTACCACTTCAATCAGGTTCAAACAATATTTTAAAATTAATGGGAAGAAGATATACCAAAGAAGAATATATAACATTATTTAATAAAATTAAAAAGGCTTTACCTTATTCTTCAATAACAACTGATATTATAGTTGGATTTCCAAATGAGACAGATGAAGATTTTAATGATACTTTAGAAGTAGTTAATACTTGTAAATTTGATTCTGCATTTACATTCATTTTTTCACCTAGAGTAGGAACTCCAGCAGCTAAAATGAACGATAATGTTTCTTTAGATATAAAAGAAAAAAGATTACAAGTTTTAAATGAATTAATAAATAAATACTCTAAGGAAGCAAATGATAAATATTTAGAAAAAATAGTACCTGTATTAGTAGAAGGAATAAGTGAAAAAGATGAAAATATGTTATTTGGATATACTGATACAATGAAATTAGTAAATATTAAAGGTTCAAAAGATAATATAGGAAAAATTGTTGATGTCAAAATAACAGATATCAAAACTTGGAATATGTATGGTGAAATAGTTTAATTAAAGGCAAAAGTTTTAAAACATTAATTGTCTTTTTTCTTTTATTATATTATAATGTTATTTAGGTGGTTATATGGAATATTTAGAATTAAATAAAAGTGAATTTGATAAAAACAAAAACTTATTAACTGAAGGTTATGAATCTGAAATATATACTTATATTTCTGCCAATAGAGAAATTTTAATAAAAAAATATTATGATTCTGATCAAGTTGATATAAATAAAATCAAATTGATAAATAAACTAAAAACAGGTGTTTTAATTAAACCTGACAAGTTAGTTAAAGTAGATAATGATGTTATAGGATTTTCAATGAAATACATGAAAAAATTTTATCCCATTTGTGTAATGAAAGATATAATGACCGATGAAGAAAAGCACAATTTGTTATTGAATTTAAAAGAAGAAATAATTAATTTAAGAAATCAAAATTGTATATATGCAGATTTAAATGTAAAAAACATTATTACCGATGGAAATAAAGCATATTTATGTGATTCTGTTAATGTTAAAATAGAAAATTACAATTTTGATCAAATAAGTTCAACAATGAAAAAATATTATGATGTTAAAGATACTTTTGATGGAATTGATTGCTATATGTTAAATTTACTTACAATATATCTTTTCAATGATATCAATTATGATGATATAATAGAGAGAATTGAATCAACATTGACATTAATATTTAATAGACAAAAATATATTGATTATAAAGGAATAACTGATAATGATGAATGTATGAATTTGTGCTATGAAATGATATCAGATAAACCAACTAAGGGATTTTTAATTGACCATATAACTATGGAAAAAGAAAAAACAATATAATTGTTAGACCTATATATTTTTGATATAATTACAATGATTTAGAAAAGAGTGAAAAAATGAAGAACGAAGCAATTATTAGTATGAAAGATGACTTTGCTAAATGGTATACAGATGTATGTAAAAAAGCAGAATTAATGGACTATTCAAGTTTAAAAGGATTTATAATATATCGTCCATATGGATATGCAATATGGGAAAATATCCAAAAATATATGGATAATGAATTCAAAAAAACAGGACATCAAAATGTTTATATGCCAATGTTAATACCAGAAAATTTATTACAAAAAGAAAAAGATCATGTTGAAGGATTTGCTCCTGAATGTGCAGTTGTAACCCAAGGGGGACTAGAAGAATTAGATGAAAAATGTGTAGTAAGACCTACAAGTGAAACATTATTTTGTGAGCATTATGCTAAAATAGTAAATTCTTATCGTGATTTACCTAAAAAATATAATCAATGGTGTAGTGTAGTTAGATGGGAAAAAACTACAAGACCTTTCTTAAGAGGCTCTGAATTTTTATGGCAAGAAGGTCACACAGTTCATGCAACTAAAGAAGAAGCCATAGAAGAAACAATACAAATGCTAAATATTTATAAAAAAACTTCTGCTGATTTGTTAGCAATTCCAATGGTAACTGGATTAAAAACAGAAAAAGAAAAATTTGCTGGTGCTGAAGCAACTTATACAATTGAAGCATTGATGCATGATGGAAAAGCTTTACAATCTGGAACTTCTCATTATTTTGGTCAAGGATTTGCTAAAGCATTTGATATGAAATTCTTGGATAAAGACAATAAATGGCAATATGTTTATCAAACAAGTTGGGGAGTTTCTACTAGATTAATAGGAGCAGTCATTATGGTTCATGGTGATGACAATGGACTAGTGTTACCACCTAAGGTAGCACCTATTCAAGTAAGAATAATTCCTATCAAACAAAATGTTGATGGCGTAATGGAAAAAGCAATTGAAATTAAAGAAGAATTAACAAAAAAAGGATTAAGAGTAGATATTGATGATACAGATAAATCTCCGGGTTATAAATTTGCTGAAGCTGAAATGAGAGGTATTCCAATTAGAATTGAAATAGGTCCTAAGGATATTGAAAATAATAAATGTGTTATTGCTAAAAGAAATGACGGAAATAAAGTTGAACTTAATTTAGATACTAAGTTATCTGAAACTATAATAGGTTTATTAAATATAATTCATAATGAAATGTATGAAAAAGCTTGTTCTTTTCTAAGTGAACATATGACTAAAGTTTCAACTTATGATGAGTTCAAAGAAAAATTAGAATCAGTTGGTGGCTTTATTCAAGCACCTTGGTGTGGTAAAACAGAATGCGAACTAAAGATAAAAGAAGATACTACAGCTACAAGTAGATGTATTAGTGATAAGGAACCAATTAATGAAAAATGTATATGTTGTGGTGAAGAAGCAAAACATATCGTTAATTTTGCTAAAGCATATTAGAGATAAATAATCTCTTTTTTTGTGATTTATATAATATTCATTTTTTTTATTATTCATAAAATATAGTAAAGGAGGAATATAAAATGAATAATGAAAAATATTCTCGAAAAATTGAAAAAATTTTAGCTGAAGGAAAAAAATGCAAAGAGAAATTAGTTGTAATTGGACCAACAGGACCACAAGGACCAGCTACAATTACAGTTGGAACTACTACAACAGGTGCACCTGGAACAAATGCTTCTGTAACAAATTCAGGAACTAATCAAAATACAATTTTAAATTTTAGAATTCCAGCGGGACCAACAGGACCTCAAGGACCACAAGGACCAACAGGACCAGCAGGACCACAAGGTCAACAAGGAGTACAAGGGTTAGCAGGACCAGCAGGACCACAAGGACCAACGGGACCAGCAGCAGTTTCTCCAACTAATACATATGGTCGTAAATATGATACTACTGAAAATAATATAACTTTAGAAGCAAATATAGCCCAAGATATACCACTTGGAAGTAATGGACCTTCGAATGGAATAACATTAAATACTCAAAATAAACTAACAATTCCTACTGATGGTACTTATAAAGTGGATTATTACTTCTCTGGAAGTGCTAGCACAAATACTGATATTACTATACATGTTAAACAAAAAGAAACACCTATTGGTAGTACATCAATCAGTAAGAATGTTACGGCCAATGTTGACACTGATTTTGTTGGTAGTACAATAAATGCATTTAATGCTGGTGATGAAATCGGATTAACAATAGAAGCAACAGATGCCGCAACAATATCACCTGCTTCAGATACCAGTGCATATTTAAATATTGTAAAAATTGCTTAAAACATCTCATTGAGATGTTTTTAAATATATTAAGAAAGTTTTTTTAGATAATAATGGTAGATCGATTCAATTAATAAAAAAATGATTATATGATAGATTGATTAGCTTATTAAATGAAAAATCTTATTAATCAATAATTAGATAGATTTGAAATCTATCTTTTTTATGTTATACTTAAATAGATTAAAAAAGTGAGTTGATTCAAATGAATGATAATAAAACAAATATAAATTGCGAAATGGAGACCTAATGAAAACTTTAACATAAAACAATATAAATGGGGTAGCAATGAAGAAAATTGGAGATAGATATACTAACAATATTTTTGAGAATATTAAACATATAGATGGATACGGAAATGAATATTGGTATGCTAGGGAACTTTCAAAAGTTTTAGAATATAAAGACTGGAGAAATTTCTTAAAGGTTTTAAATAAAGCAAAAGGAGCTTGTAAAATTCTGGGTTTAATATAGATGGACAACTTGTTGAGGTCAACAGGTTGTCAAAAAGAAATAATAATGCCACTGCTAATATACAAGATTATAAACTATCAAGATACATATGTTATTTGATAGTGCAAAATGCTGACCCTAGTAAAGAAGTTGTTGCTTTAGGACAAACCTATTTTGCTATACAAACAGGAAAACAAGAAATAACAGAACAGGAATATGATTCATTATCCGATGACGAAAAAAGATTTTATCAAAGAAAGTTAACAAAGCAAGGTAATTATACTTTGCAAAGAGTTGCTTCTGCAGCAGGTGTTAAAAATATGGCTGAGTTTCATAATGCAGGGTATAAAGGTTTATATAATGGAGAAACAGCTAATGATATTTTTAAAAGAAAAAAATTACGCTATAGAGAAGATATTTTAGATAATATGAATGAAGATGAATTAGTTGCTAATTTATTTAGAATAAATCAAACAAAGCAAAAACTTTTAAAAGACAATGTACAAGATGAAAAAGAAGCAAAAGCTGTACATTATGAAGTTGGTCAAAAAGTTAGAAAAGCAATTGCAGATATTGGTGGAATGATGCCCGAAGAAATGCCAACACCTAAAAAGAGCTTAAAAGAATTAGAAAAAGAAAGGAAAAAATTAGAAATAAAAGAGCAAAAGAAACTTGATGAAATAAAATAGTAATTTAGGGGGGAAAATAGTGGAATTTATTGAGTATGATAATAACAGTTTAATTAATTTTTATATAGAAAATAGATTAGAATTTGATGAAAACAAAAATTATTTTGGAACTAATGTAAAATCATTTGTTATAGTAGAAAACAAAAAAATAAAAGGAGCAGTATCTATTTCATTATATAAAGATAAGAACTTTATTGAAGCATTAGCGGTAGATGAAAAATGTAGACGTAAAGGTTATGGAAAAATATTATTAGAGAAAGCTATAAAAGAATTAGGAAAACCAGTATATACAATTTCAAAAGTAGATGAGTTTTATCTTAAAAATGGATTTGTTTATGATAATGCAGATCTAATAGATAAAGAATGTAAAACTTGTGAAGAATATAATGTTACTTGTTTTCCAAAAGTGGTAGTATATAAGTAGTTATATAAATTACAAGTTGTAAAAAGGAAGTGATTAAAATGGATATGTATCAAAAAAGAAAAATTAGGGCAGAAAAGAAAAAAGATGATAGTCCAAAAAGTTTTCCATCAGTCGGAATCAATTGGTACCCAGGCCATATGGCTAAAACAAGAAGAGAAATAAAAGAGAAAATAGATTTAATTGATATCATTTATGAAGTAATTGATGCTAGAATGCCACTTAGTTCTAAAATTGTTGATATTGATAATTTAATAAAAAATAAGCCTAGAATTCTAATTGTTACTAAATATGATATTTGTGATCAAATAGAAACCAATAAAATATTAGAAGAATATGAAAAACAAGGATATACAGTAATACCAGTAGATTTGGTAAATGGTAAAAATGTAAATAAAATTATTACTGAAAGTGAAAAATTATTAGCTAGCATGAATGAAGAACGAAAAAGAAAGGGACTAAAGCCAAGAAATATTAGAGCATTAGTAATTGGTTCTCCTAATGTTGGTAAAAGTACTTTAATAAACCGTTTAGTAGGAAAAAAAGTAACTTCTATTGGTGATAAACCTGGTGTTACCAAAAACTTAGGCTGGATTAGAATTCATAAAGATATCGATTTATTAGATTCTCCAGGTATTCTATGGCCAAAATTAGAAAATCAACATCAAGCTTTTATTTTAGCAAGCCTGTCTTCTATCAAAGAAGAAATACTAGATGAACAAGAAATAGCTATTTTTATATTAAAGACTATGCAAAAATTGTATCCATCAAAGTTAGAAGAACGTTACGGAATAACAGCAATTGATTTTTCAAATATAGAAGAAACACTAGATAAAATTGCTAAAAAACGTGGTGCTTTAAAAAAAGGTGGTATTGCCGATTATCAAAAAGTGTATTATATTATTATAAGAGATTTAAAAGACGGAAATCTAGGTTCTATTACTTTAGATCATCTTAATTAGGAGGTAACTTATGGAAGAAAAAAGAACACAAACATTAGATGAATTTCTAAAAGAATATGATATTGATGCAGAAAGTTTGACAGATAAAGAAAAAATAAAAGTATTAAGAAATATAATTCTTCATCATACAGTAGATAAAGACTTAGTAGAATTAAAATATTCTAAGGTACCAAAAGAAGCAAAAACATTAGAAACAAGAAATGAATTTATAAGTAGCATTAATAATTTAGATATTAAAATGATGAATGCTACCGGTTATATTTTATCTATTAGATCTATTCAAAAAGAAAAAAGAAAGTTAAAAAGAAAACAAGCTTTTTGTAAAGTATTAGGAATTTCAATGAGAAAATAATAATAGAAAAAGGAAAAGGGAATCATCTCTTTTTTCTTAGGTGTAAAGAGGTAAAAATGGAAAAAGTAGATTTATATCAATATGAAAAAGAACTATGGAAAAATGGCATTAACTTGATTGCTGGAATGGACGAAGTAGGTCGTGGCCCTTTAATTGGTCCTGTTGTAACTGCTTGTGTTATCTTACCAAAAGATTTTGTGTTGGAAGGATTAACAGATTCTAAAAAGTTAAGTGAGAAAAAAAGAGAAGAATTTTATCATTACATTATGGAACATGCCATCAGTGTTGGAATTGGCATGATGGATGAAAAGGTAATTGATGAAGTTAATATTTATGAAGCAACTAAATTAGCTATGTATCAGGCAGTTGAAAAAAGTAAAGTGAAACCTGAACATGTTTTGATTGATGCTATGAAATTAGATAAACTTGAAATGCCATCTACTTCTATTATTAAAGGAGATGCCAAAAGTATTTCTATAGCAGCTGCAAGCGTTATAGCTAAGGTAACTAGGGATAGAATGATGATAGAATTAGATAAGAAGTATCCTATGTATGGTTTTAAATCTCATAAAGGTTATCCTACTAAAAAGCATATTGAAGCAATTAAAGAGTATGGTTTAATTGATGGTTACCGTAAAACTTTTAAGCCAATATCAGAAATGGTAAAAGAGCTTGAAAACCAAAAATAAGACTGCTATAATAAAAACATCAGGGAGGATTAAAAATGAATGAATTTAAACAGGTAGAGGAAACAATAAAAAAAGAAAAAGAGTTTTATGCTAAAGTTAATTATTTTAAGTTATTAATAAAATTAAAATATGCAAAAGATACTCCAGAGCGATTATATAATGGTATTTGGAAAGTAGAATTTTCAGAAGCTAATTATGAAAAATTTTGTCTATTAGATGGAATAAATAACGTTAATCAATTACTAATAGATATAAAGGAAAGTAATATTGATTTATCAAATTCAGTATCTGATATTTGGGAACAACTTTTAAATGATTTTAAAACTTTTGGAAATATTTTATATGGAAAAAGTACTGTTCTAGTTGAAACATTAAAAGATGTAAAAAGATTAGTTCATCAATATAAAATACCTAATGCTGCTAGTGAAATTATGGGAATTGATTTTTTATATGTGCAATTACCGCCAGAAGTCAAAATGAATACAAATTTAAGCAAAGAAATAGAAGAACATAAATCAAAAAAAATAGGAGAAAGGTAAAATTATCTTTCTCTTTTCATATATTTCTATGAAAGGAGAATTTTATGTATCAACCTTATGTTTTAAAATATGATTATAATACTTTATCACCAGATATCAGTAGAAAAACAGTAGAAGCCCATTATCATAATCACTATTTGAAATACTTAAGAAATTTAAACAATCTACTTGTACAAAATAATTTTAAGTATCAATTTCCATTAGAAGACTTATTTCAAAATCTTGATATTTTTAGAAAATCTCAAGATGCTATTTTGTATAATGCTGGAGGAGTAGTAAATCATGAACTTTATTTTGATAACTTAGATAAATCCAATAATACCATGATTCCAGAACCACTAAAGAGTGCTTTAATTTCTAAATTTGGAAGTATTGATAACTTTAAAAATACATTTATCGATTTAGGGAATTCTTTACAAGGGTCTGGTTATACTTTTTTAGTAGTAGATGGGAATAAGAATTTAAAAATTTTAAATTTAAAAAATCAAGAAAGCCCATTCTCTTTTAAAATGACTCCTATTATTGCATTAGATGTATGGGAACATGCTTATTATATAGATTATGGAAATAATCGTAAAAACTATGTAGATAACTTTTGGAAATTAATTGATTTTTCTAAAGTGAACGAAAAATATCAAAAAATTTTAAAAAATAGAAGTAAATAGCTAAGTTATTTGGTATATTATAGTAGAAATAAAATTGACAAAACTAGAAATAGCTAGTATAAATTTAATGAGGGATGTGATTTTGTGGGAAAAAATTTAGTAATTGTGGAATCGCCTGCTAAAAGCAAAACAATAGAAAAATATTTAGGGAAAGACTATAAAGTAGTATCATCAAAGGGTCATATTAGAGATTTAGCTACTACTGGAAAATATGGACTAGGAGTAGATATTGAGAATAATTTCGAACCAAGTTATACTTTTATTCCTGGTAAAAAGAAACTAGTAACAGAGTTAAAAAAAGAAGTAAAAGACGCTGATAAAGTTTATCTAGCTACCGACCCTGACCGTGAAGGAGAAGCAATTAGTTGGCATTTAAAAGATGCATTAGGAATTAAAGATAAAGACTATGAACGCGTTTTATTCCATGAAATTACGCATGATAAAGTAATAGATGCCTTTAAAGAATCTAGAAAAATAGATGATGATTTAGTAAAAAGTCAGGAAACAAGAAGAATATTAGATCGTATTATTGGTTTTCGTTTATCAAAATTAATGCAATCAAAAACAGGTGGTAAAAGTGCTGGTCGTGTACAAAGTGTTGCCTTAAAACTAATTGTAGACCGTGAACGTGAAATTAAGGCATTTGTTCCAGAAGAATATTGGACAATTACTTCTATATTTGATGATTTTAATGCTGACTTATTTGAATATAAAAATAAAAAAATAGAAATTCATAACGAAGATGAAGCAGATTCTATTTTAGAAAAGTTAACAGATACTTATAAATTGGTTAAAATTGAAGAAAAGGTAAAAAATAAGAAGAGTAAACCACCATTTATTACTAGTACCCTACAGCAAGAAGCATCTACCAAATTAGGTTTTCCTGCTAAAAAAACAATGAGTATTGCCCAAAAGCTTTATGAAGGTATTGATTTAGGAAAAGAAACAGTAGGTTTAATCACTTATATGAGAACAGATTCTATTCGTTTATCAGATGAATTTATTGGTAGCAGTAAAAAGTTTATTGAAACAAATTACGGTAAAAATTATGTTGGTTATGTTAAACAAACTAAAAGTAAAGAAAATGTACAAGATGCACACGAAGCAATTCGTCCTACTAGTGTTTTAAGAACTCCAGACTCTGTTAAAGAATATTTATCAAATGATGAATATAAATTGTATCGTATTATTTACTATCGTGCTTTAGCATCTATTATGGCAGATAGTAAAGTTAACCAAACTACAGTTATCTTTGATAATCAAGAATATTTATTTAAAACTACAGGTCAAGTATTAATCTTTGATGGCTATTTAAAAGTATATGCCGATTATGAAAGTAGTGAAGATAAGATTTTGCCTGTTTTTAAAGAGAAAGAATATAAAACCGAAAATGTAGAGAAAAAACAACACTTCACTAGTCCACCTAGTCGTTATACAGAAGCTAAGTTAATCCAAGAAATGGAAAAGTTAGGAATTGGTAGACCATCTACTTATGCTACTATTATTAGTAACATTCGTGATCGTGGTTATGTAAATTTAGAAGATAAAAAATTTGTTCCAACAGATATTGGATTTGAAGTAACAGATAAACTTCAAGAATTCTTTAGTGATATTATTAATGTAGAGTATACTGCTAATATGGAAAATGATTTAGATAAAATAGCTACGAATAATGCTAATAATATTCAAGTATTAACAGATTTCTATCAAAAATTTGATCCTATTTTAAAACAAGCATTTGGTGAGATGGAAAAAGCTAAGCCACAAGAAACAGGGGAAATTTGTCCAGAATGTGGTAATCCTTTAGTGATTCGTAAAGGTAAATATGGTAATTTTACTGCTTGCAGCAATTATCCAGAATGTAAATATATTAAAAAAGAAATTAAAGAAACGAAAGAAATTATGGATTGTCCTATTTGCAAACAAGGAAAAATTATTGAAAAGAAGACAAAGAGAGGAAAAATTTTCTATGGTTGCAACAATTATCCAAAATGTAAAGTAGCTACTTGGGATATGCCAACTGGTAAAATTTGTCCAGAATGTGGTAATTTATTAGTAACTAAAAATAATATAATCAAGTGTAGTAATTCTGAATGTAAATATGAAGAAAAAGAAAAGTAAATTTTATGCTTTTCTTTTTCTTTTTGACTATACTTATGGTATCATTAGATTATGAGGTGTATGTTATGGCAAGATTTAAATTTAAAGTTTATTTAGAAAATAAAATAAAGTTTATTGAGTTAAAAGAATATCAAAAGAAAACCTTACAAGAAATGGATATTATCTGTTTAGAAAAAGAAAGTTACTATGATTTATTAGATGATTTAGCATATACATCAGATATTTTAAGGAGTGAAATTAAAAAAGTATATATTTATGACACTATTAAAGGTAATGAATTTTCTATTATATGTGGTAACTCTTATATTAAAAATATTATAAGAGAAATATCAAACGGTAAGAAAGCAACTGAAACAAATAGTTATTTAGAAATGAAAAACTATTTATTAGACCAATTAGAAAATGATAATTATAAAACTTTTTTAACAGAGGTTTATAATTATGGTAATACTTTTCAAGGTATATTAAGTCGTTATGCTACTAGTTTTCATCAAGGCGTTTATTCAGAAGAAGAAAGTAAAAATTTACAAGATCTAAAATCTGAAATTTTAGAGAGATTAGCAAAATACAAAAATTATAGAGGACTAGCTATTTTTCGTAAGAAAAAAGAAGAAAACTATTTTTATATAAAGAAAAGTGTTCCAAAAAAGAATTCATTAAGTGTTACTACTAAAATGGTAACTAATCCTAACTATACCATAAATCGTACCTTTAAAACGACTTTAGAAAAAGTAGAAGAATATAACCAAGAAACAGAAGAATATTTAGATCCAGAAGAATACGAAATGATGTATGGTGAAGATGATCCTAAAGGAATAAAATAACATGAAAGATGTAAAAGATTTTACCACTTATTTAAAAGTAGAAAAAAATTATTCTAATTACACCATAAAAAATTATCAACTAGATATAGAATCTTTTTTAGATGACTGTAAAGAAAATAACATTGATTATTTAAAGATAACCTATCAAGAAGCCCGTAGTTATGTAAATCGTTTATATAACGAAAAACATGAAAAAGCGACATCAGTTAGTCGTAAAATATCTTCTATTCGTAGTTTTTATCGTTACCTTGCAAACAATAAAAAGGAAAATTATTCTTTTCATTTATTAAAGTTACCAAAAAAAGGAAAAAGGTTACCTAAGTATTTAGAATATAATGAAATTGATGAAATTTTTGATATTCCTAATTTAGAAGAACCTCTTGGTATTCGAAATTCTTTAATTTTAGAAATGTTATATGCAACAGGTATGCGTGTTGGGGAACTAGTAAGTATTAAAGTAAATGATATCAATATGAATACAAAAACTATTAAAATTTTAGGAAAAGGAAATAAAGAAAGAATTGTTTACTTTAATAAGATAACAGCAAAAAGATTAAAACTGTATTTAAAAGAAGCAAGGGGTAAATTAAATACAAAAAAGAGTGATTATCTTTTTTTAAATAAATTAGGTGGTAGACTAACACCAAGAGGGGTAGAATATGTTTTAGATGAAATTATGAAGCATACGGCTATTACGAAACATTTAACTCCTCATATGCTTAGGCATAGTTTTGCAACACACTTATTAAATGAAGGATGTGATTTATTAAGTGTTCAAGAATTATTAGGACATGAATCTTTGTCAGCTACTAACATTTATACTCATATTACGAATGATAGAATTAAAAGTGTTTATTTAAGAACACACCCTAGAGCAAGAAAGGAAAAATAGCAGATGGCTAAGTTGTATTTTAGATATGGTGCTATGAATTGTGGCAAAACAACTCATTTAATGATGACCTCTCATAATTTTGAAGAACAAGGTATGAAAGCAGTGATTATAAAACCTAAAATTGATTCAAAAGGAAACAATAAAATTGTATCAAGAGGTTTAGGTGAAAAGAAAATTGATGAAATAATAGATGAAAATACTAATATTTATGAATTAATTGATAACAAATATCAAAATGCTAGATGTATTTTAGTAGATGAAGCACAGTTTTTATTACCAAAACAGATAGATGAGTTATTATTAATAACGACAAAATTAGATATTCCTGTAATTGCTTATGGGCTTCGTACTGATTTTTTAACACAGGGTTTTCCAGGCAGCACAAGATTACTTCAAGTATCTCATAGTATTGAAGAGATGAAAACAATCTGTAAATGTGGAAAAAAAGCTACTTTTGTGATTCGTAAAATAGATGGAAAAGATGTTTTTTCTGGAAAACAAGTAGCAATAGATGGAAAAGCAAACATTACTTATGAATCTGTATGCAGTAAATGCTATCAAGAAAGAAAAGAAAAATTTTATTCTAAAGAAGTAGAACATCAAAAATGTAAGAAAATGAAATATTCCATTTAACTATTAGTAATAAATATAAAAATTAAAAATAAAATATAGATGAATAATGAATAGAAAAGAAATCTGTAAAACGAGTTTAATTTTCTATATTTAAATTGTTTTGTCTATATTTTTTTGTTATACTTGGGTTAAGTAAAAGTAGAAAGGGTGATGATATGAAATACGTTTACTTATTCAGTGAAGGAAATGCTAGTATGAGAAATTTACTAGGTGGTAAGGGAGCTAATTTAGCAGAAATGACGAATATTGGTCTACCTGTACCACAAGGATTTACTATCACAACAGAAGCATGTTGTAAGTATTATGAAGATGGTAAAGAAATTAATGAAGAAATAAAATCTCAAATCGATGAATACATCACGAAACTAGAAGAAATTACTGGTAAGAAATTTGGAGATAAAGAAAATCCTTTATTAGTGAGTGTAAGAAGTGGAGCACGAGCTAGTATGCCAGGTATGATGGATACTATCTTAAATTTAGGATTAAATGAAGATGTGGTAAATGCTTTAATAGAAAAATCAAATAATCCAAGATGGGCATGGGACTGTTATCGTAGATTTATTCAAATGTATTCTGATGTCGTAATGGAAGTTGGTAAAAAATACTTTGAAGAATTAATCGATAAAATGAAAGAAAATAAACATGTCAAATTAGATGTAGAATTAGATGCAGAAGATTTAAAAGAGTTAGCAAGACAGTTTAAAGAAGAATACAAAGCTAAAATTGGTAGTAGTTTTCCAGATGATGCAAAAGAACAGTTATTAGGAGCAATCAAAGCAGTATTTAGAAGTTGGGATAACCCTAGAGCTAATGTTTATAGAAGAGATAATGATATTCCATATTCTTGGGGAACTGCTGTAAATGTACAGTCAATGGCTTTTGGTAATATGGGAGAAGATTGTGGAACTGGAGTTGCTTTTACAAGGGATCCTGCAACTGGTGAAAAAGGTTTATTTGGAGAATTTTTAACCAATGCCCAAGGAGAAGATGTAGTAGCTGGTGTTAGAACGCCAATGCATATTACAGAAATGGAACAGAAATTCCCAGAAGCATTCAAACAATTTAAAGAAGTGTGTAAAATTCTAGAAGATCATTACAAAGATATGCAAGATATGGAATTTACTGTTGAACATGGTAAACTTTATATGCTACAAACTAGAAATGGTAAAAGAACGGCACAAGCTGCTTTAAAGATTGCGTGTGATTTAGTAGATGAAGGTATGCGTACGGAAGAAGAAGCTGTATTAATGATAGATCCTAGAAATTTAGATACTTTACTTCATCCACAATTTGATGTTGGTGTATTAAAATCTGCTACCCCTATTGGAAAAGGGTTAGGAGCATCTCCAGGAGCGGCCTGTGGTAAAATTGTGTTTACTGCAAGTGATGCTGAAAGAGAAGGACTTGGTGGCAAGAACGAAAAAGTAATTTTAGTAAGACTAGAAACTTCTCCTGAAGATATAACAGGAATGAAAGCTAGTCAAGGTATTTTAACCGTTCGTGGTGGAATGACTTCTCATGCTGCAGTAGTAGCCCGTGGAATGGGAACTTGTTGTGTATCTGGTTGTGGCGATATTAAAATGAATGAAGAAAAGAAAGAGTTTAGCCTAGCTGGTAAAACTTATCATGAAGGAGATATTATTTCAATAGATGGTTCAACTGGTAATATTTATGATGGTGTGATTCCGACAACAGATGCTAAAATAGCTGGTGAATTTGGTCGTGTTATGGCTTGGGCTGATAAGTATAGAATACTAGGAGTAAGAACCAATGCCGATAATCCAACCGATGCTAAGAAAGCAGTAGAATTAGGAGCAGAAGGAATTGGACTTTGCCGTACAGAGCATATGTTCTTTGATGAAGCAAGAATTCATTCAATGAGAAAAATGATTTTATCTGATACTGTTGAAGAAAGAGAAAAAGCCTTAGCTGAATTGATTCCATATCAAAAAGGTGATTTTAAAGCTATGTATAAAGTTTTAAAAGGTCTTCCAATGACCGTTCGTTATTTAGATCCACCTCTTCATGAATTTTTACCAACTGAAGAAAAAGAAATCATAGATTTAGCTAAAGATATGGGTGTAACAGCGGAACAGTTAAAACAAAAATGCGTTGATTTACACGAATTCAATCCTATGATGGGACATCGTGGTTGTAGACTAGATGTAACTTATCCTGAAATAGCTAGAATGCAAACTCGTGCTTTAATGGAAGCAGCAATTGAAGTAAAAGAAGAAGATGGTTTTGATATTATTCCAGAAATTATGATTCCATTAGTAGGTGAAGTAAAGGAATTAAAATTTGTGAAAGATATCGTTATTGAAACAGCTGAAAAAGTTAAGAAAGAGAAAAATTCAGATATAAATTACCATATCGGTACTATGATTGAAATTCCTCGTGCTGCTCTTACTGCTGATGATATTGCAAAAGAAGCAGAATTCTTCTCATTTGGAACCAACGATTTAACACAAATGACATTTGGTTTTTCTAGAGATGATGCTGGTAAGTTCTTAGGCTCATATTATGAAAATAAAATATATGAACAAGATCCATTTGCTAGACTTGATCAAGTTGGAGTTGGTAAACTAGTAGAAATGGCAGTAGAAAAAGGTAAAACAACACGTCCAGATATTAAACTTGGTATTTGTGGTGAACATGGAGGAGATCCTTCTAGTGTAGAATTTTTCCATAAAGTTGGACTTACTTATGTATCATGTAGTCCATTTAGAGTGCCAATTGCTAGACTTGCTGCTGCACAGGCTGCTATTAAAAATGATGATAGAAAGTAGAAATGTCAAAATATCCAAGGAAGAAAAAATATGGAGTTAAAAAAGATTCAAAAAGATATTAGGATTATCTAAAATGCTAGGTTTTGATTTATCAGACGAAAAAGAAAAAAATATTTCTAAGAATGAAAAACGTATATATAAAATATAGATTGGGTAAATGTAAGAATAAGTGATTAATATTTAGATGTTAAAAAAGTCGTCTAACTTAAATTCATATTATAAAATTAGAGATTAAGATTACTTATATATAGTATATTTTAGTCTTTTTTTGTTTTATTAGAAAAATTTTGAAGGCCTGAGTAATTTTTTATGAGATAATAGATTTCTTTATATTAGTAGTGTATAATAAATTATTGAGGTGATACTATGTCGAAGATTTCCAATGTTTTATTATTATTACAATATCTAGAAAATGGAAGAAAATATAGTATCAAAGAATTATCAGATAAATTAGAAGTATCCGAAAGAATGATTAGATTATATAAAGACGAATTAGAAAAGGCTGGAATATATATTGATACAATTATGGGACCATATGGTGGCTATGTTTTAAATAAAAGTATAAGAATTCCTAATAGAAAATTTAATTCAAATGATGTAAAATTACTATCAAATTTAATAGAAAAAACAAAAGATATAAATGAACAAAAAAATTAGAAATATTAAAAGATAAAATTAGAGGAATTTACCAAGGAAGTAAAGTAGAACAAAAAGAAACAAACATTTTAAATAATGAAAAATATAATGTATTAAGTAGAGCTATAAAACAAAGAAAAAAAGTTGAGATATTGTATTATTCATATAATAAAGGTGAAAATACAAGAATTATCCATCCATATGATATGTTTTTAACTGAAAGAGGATGGGGATGTGCTGCATATTGTGAAAAAAGAAAAGATATGCGTCATTTCGAATTAGATCGAATAAGAAAAATTAAAATGTTAGATAAATTTTATGAATGAGACCGTATATTACCTCTTTAAGTATTATTATCTATTTAAGGAGGTTTTATTATGAGAAGAAATATGCAAGAAAATTTTGAATTATTATTACCAAGAGTAATTGATTCGTTAGAAAAATCTGATTTGATTAAAATAAAAGATCAAATAGAAGATATAAAAGGAAATACAATTATTACTAGTGTTGGTGGATCTAGTGTTGTAGCTGAATTTTTAAATCATATATTAAATGAAAAAAATATTGCTGTATGTAAAAGTCCAAGAGATTTAAAATATGAAAATATTGATAGATTTGATAATATATTTGGAGTTAGTTATGGTGGTAAAGGATATGTTGTTGATAGTATATTAAATAATAAGAAGAAAAAATATTTATTGACAAATAATTTAAAGGAATATGATACAATAGAAAAAATAGAATATAAAAGCAGTATTGAGAAAGAACATAGTTTTATTTCCCTTGCCAGTACGTTAATGCCAATAAGTATTTTATTATCAACAAAATATAATATTGAAACAAAAGATATAATAATTGATATATTTGATAAGGTAAAAAAAGAATTAATAGAAATTAGAAATAACAATGTTTATGAAATAATTTATGGTAATGAAGTAAAAGCAGCAGCTAATTACTTAGAAACAACAATGATAGAATCAGCTATCGCACTATCAATACTACATGAAAAATACAATTTTTGCCATGGAAGAACTACAACATCATATGATAATGAAAATGGTTTGATATTATTTAATTCAGATAAGGAATACGATAAAATAATATTAGAAGAATGGAATAAATATTATACTGAATTAATTAAAATTGATAAATATAGTGATGAAGTTTTATTGAATGAATATTATATGATTTTAAAATGTATGTATTTAACTAAGAAATTAGCCGAAAACAAAAATAAAGATTTATCAAGTATTAAATATTCACCACTTGTGAAGAAATTATATTTTTTTAAAGGAGATATGTAATGAAAGAAATAGTATTTGTAACTGGAAATAAAGGAAAAGTAGCAACAGCTCAAAAATATTTTGATGATAATAATATAAAATTATTAACTTATGACTATGATTATGAAGAACCAAACATAAATGATATTGAGGTAATAGCAATTTCAAAAGTAAAGCAAGCCTATAGAGTTGTTGGTAAACCCTGTATTGCTTTAGACTCAGGTTTTTATATCCCAAATTATCCTAATAAACCTAACTTTCCTGGAGCTTTTCCTAAAAGAGAATTATTAGAGAAAATAGGAATAGATGGGTTATTAGAAATAATGAAAAATGTAGAAAATAGATATTGTTATTTTAAAGAAGTAGTTGCTTACTTTGATGGAGAAAATATTAAATTATTTTATGGGATTTCTGAAGGATATTTGAGTAGAGAAAAAAGAGGAATAGATATAAATAAAAAATGGTCTGATTTGTGGTCCGTATTTATACCATTTAATTGTACAAAGACTTTAGCAGAAATGACAGAAGAAGAAAGAAATAATAGAAAAGATAATCATACATCAGCACTAAAAGAGTTTGCACAATTTAATAATAAACAATATATTAAAACACGTGTAAATTAAATTACATGCGTTTTTTTTATTCAAATATAATATGGTAGGTGATATTATGTTTATTAAAGAACAAATAGAAAATATTAAAAAAAATGATCCTGCTATTCATAGTAATTTAGAAGCTATTTTATATCCTTCATTTAAAGCTATAATAGGCTATAAAATATCACATTATTTTTATACAAGAAAACATTATTTTATAGCTAGACTAATTTCAGAAAAAATGAAAAGAAAAACCGGTATAGAAATTCATCCAGGTGCTACCATAGGTAAAAATTTATTTATTGATCACGGTAATGGAGTTGTAATAGGAGAAACAACTATAATTGGTGATAATGTTACGATGTATCAAGGTGTTACCTTAGGTGGAACAGGAAAAGAAAAAGGAAAAAGACATCCAACAATCGAGAATAATGTTTATATTGGAAGTGGAGCTAAAATATTAGGTAACATTGTAATTGGTGAAAATTCTAAAGTAGGCGCTAACGCTGTAGTACTAAAAAATGTTCCTAAAAACTCAACAGTAGTAGGAATACCAGCTGAAATAAAAAAACAAACATAAAGTTTGTTATCCTAAAGCTACATCTAAAATCATCATAATTGAAAAACCAATTAGAGTAAATAAAGCTATTAAATCCTTTCTTTTATTAGTTTGACTTTCAGGAACTATTTCTTCAACAACAACATATATCATTGCTCCAGCCGCAAAAGCAAGTAAAAAAGGTAAAATTGTTCTTATTTTTGTAACTAATATTGCCCCTATAACTCCTGAAATAGGTTCAACAATACCACTCAAACTACCAATTATAAAAGATTTGGTTCTGGACATTCCCTCTCTTCTAAGGGGAACCGAAACTGCTGTTCCTTCGGGAAAATTTTGAAGTCCAATTCCTAAAGCTAATAAACAAGCCGATAATATTGTACTGCCTTCTAATCCATAAGCAATTGATCCAAATGCAACCCCTACAACTAATCCTTCTGGAATATTATGTAAAGTAATAGAAGAAATAAGCATAGTAATTCTTTTATATTTATTATTACTTTGTTTACTACAAACATCAAATATTTTATCTCCAATAAATAGTAAAACTCCACCAGCAAAAAATCCCACAAAAGCAACTAACCAAGGAATCATATTTAAATTTTCTGCCATATCGATAGAAGGAGATAATAATGACCAAAATGAAGCAGCTATCATAACTCCACCAGCAAATCCTAACATAGCATCCATAATATTTTTATTTATTTTTTTGAAAAACAAAACAATACTTGCTCCTAACATTGTTACACTCCAAGTAAATAGAGTTGCAATTAAAGCTTGAATTGAAGGATTCAAATTAATAAACCAATTTATCGTAATAATCACCTCGTTATGTTAATATATTCGTGTAATTAATATTTGAATGGGCTAATATATGGTATAATAATTAAGAGGTTATTTTTATGGAAATAGATAAATTAAAAAAAATTATTGATGAAAATGATAATATAGTTTTCTTTGGTGGTGCTGGAGTATCAACTGAAAGTGGTATTCCTGATTTTAGAAGTGTTGATGGTTTATATAATGAAAAATATGATTATCCCCCTGAACAAATACTTAGTCATACATTTTTTTACGATAATCCTAAATATTTTTATAAGTTTTATAAAGAAAAAATGAATTCTCTTAATGTAAAACCTAATATTACACATAAAAAATTAGTAGAGTTAGAAAAGAAAAATAAACTAAAATGCATTATTACCCAAAACATTGATGGATTACCTACTAAAGCTGGTAGTAAAAATGTTTTAGAAATACACGGGTCTATTTATCGTAATTATTGTGACAAATGCCATAAGTTTTATAGTGCTGAAAGTGTATTTAATGATGATAATATTCCGTTATGTGAGTGTGGTGGTTTTATTAAGCCAGACGTTGTTTTATATGAAGAACCATTAAATGAAACATATGATGAAGCAATAGAATATATTAGTAAATGTGATGTTTTAATTGTTGGTGGTACCTCCCTAATGGTTTATCCAGCAGCTAACTTAATAAATTATTTTAGAGGTAAATATTTAATTTTAATTAATAAAGCTAAAACTAATTATGATAATATAGCAGATATAGTTATTCACGATAAACTTGGTAATGTATTTAAGGAGTTGTAATATGAAATATAATGTTGAATGTCAAAAAGAATTACTTTTATATTTAATAGAAAATTTAAAAATAGAAAGAAAAAAAGCTAAGGCAATGCTTACTAATAAATCAATTTATGTAAATAACAAAGTAATAACCAAATATAATTATTTACTAAAAAATAATGATGAAATATTTATAAATAAAAATAGTGATTTAAAAATAATATATGAAGATAATGATATATTAGTTGTAGAAAAGCCAAACGAATTACTTACAATAAGTACTAAAAATGAAAAAGAAAAAACTTTATATCATTTAGTTAGTGATTATGTTAAAAAAAATAATAAAAAGAATCGTATTTTTGTTATTCATAGATTAGATAAAGATACCTCTGGAATTGTGATGTTTGCTAAGAATGAAAAAATTAAAAATATGTATCAAGATAATTGGAATGAAATTGTTAAAAAAAGAAAGTATTATGCTATTGTTGATGGAATTGTAAAAAAATCTGGAGTAGTGGAATCTTATTTAAAAGAAGATAAAAATTATAATGTTTATAGTACTAAAGATAAAAACGGTAAATTTGCTAAAACAGAATATAAAGTAATTAAAAGTAATGAAAAATATACTTTATTAGATATCAATATATTAACTGGTCGAAAAAATCAAATAAGAGTTCATATGAAAGATATAAATCATCCAATTATTGGTGATAAAAAATATGGTAATAACAATTTTAATCGTTTAGGACTTCATGCTTATGAATTAGAATTAATAAATCCCAAAAATAAAAAAATAATGAATTTTAAGGTAGATTTACCTATTGAGTTAAAAAAAGTTTTTAAATGAACTAAAAAAATGATATTAAAATGAAGAATTTAGTCTGTCTTACTGATGGACTTTTTTCTTGCTATAAATTTAAAAAAAAATAAATGAAGTAATAAATAAAAATATAATTAAACTATATCATTTAAAATAAAAATCGTGTATAATAAACATAGAAAAAAGGTGATACTATGTTTATAGATGAAGTAATAATAGATTTAATAGCTGGTACTGGTGGTAATGGATGTATGGCATTCAGGAGAGAAAAATACATTCCGATGGGAGGTCCATATGGTGGTAATGGAGGAAAAGGATCTGACATTATCTTTAAAGTAGATGAAGGACTAAATACTCTAATAGATTTAAGATACCAAAAAGCAATAAAGGGAAATAAGGGCGCTAACGGAGAAGGCAAAGCTAAACATGGAAAAAATGCCGAAGATGTTATTGTTAGAGTACCACTTGGAACCGTAATAACTGACTTAGACACAAATTTAATAATTGCTGACTTAACAAAAAAAGATGATGAGGTTGTAGTAGCATATGGAGGTCGTGGTGGAAGAGGAAATATGGCTTTCGCAACACGTTCAAATCCAGCTCCTGCATTTGCTGAAAATGGTGAACCAGGTGAAGAAAAAAGAGTAAAAGTTGAGTTAAAATTATTAGCCGATGTTGGTTTAGTTGGAATGCCAAGCGTTGGTAAATCAACATTAATATCTAAAATTTCTGCATCTAAACCTAAAATAGCTGCTTATCATTTTACAACTTTGAATCCTAATTTAGGAGTGGTAAGAGTAAATGAAAACAAATCATTTGTCGTAGCTGATTTACCAGGATTAATCGAAGGAGCTTCATTAGGAGAAGGACTAGGAGATAAATTCTTAAAACATATAGAAAGAACTAGAGTTATAGCTCACGTTATCGATATGAGTGGCTATGAAGGTAGAGACCCTTATGAAGATTATGTAATAATAAATAAAGAGTTAGAAAATTTTAATAAAAAAATACTAGAAAAACCACAAATAATAATTGCTAATAAAATGGATATGAAAAGTGCAAAAGAAAATTTGAAAAAATTTGAAGAAAAAGTTAAAACAAAAGTATATCCTATATCAGCAATGAATAATGAAGGAATAAAAGAAGTGTTGGTAGAATTATCAAATATGTTAGATAAAATAGAAAAACAACCATTATATGAAGAAGAGAAATTTGAAAGCCATATCTTATATAAATTTAAAAAAGAACAACCATTTACAATAACTAAGGACAATAATACTTGGGTTATAAAAGGAAAAGAAGTAGAAAAATTACTTAAAATGACTAGATTTACAACAGAAGAAGCAGCTAATAGATTTGCAATGAAACTAAGAAAAATGGGAATAGATGATAAATTAAGAGAATTAGGAGCTGAAGATGGCGACAATGTAAGAATCTTAGACTTTGAATTTGACTATAAACTTTAGGTGATATATGAATGGAATATTAGTAGTAAATAAAGAAAAAGACTATACAAGTAGAGATGTTGTCAATATAATTTCTAAAGAATTTAAAACTAAAAAAGTAGGTCATACAGGTACATTAGATCCTATTGCAACAGGAGTATTAGTTGTAACAATAGGTGGATCTACTAAAATATCAGAACTTTTAGTTTCTACTTATAAAGAATATATAGCTGAAGTAACACTTGGAATAAAAACAGATACCTTTGATATAACAGGTAATATTTTAGAAACAAAAGAAATAAAATTAGATAAATCTAAATTAGAACAAACAATAAAATCATTTAAAAAAACATATCTTCAAGAAGTTCCAATATATTCTGCAGTAAAATTAAATGGGAAAAAATTATATGAATATGCAAGAAATAAAGAAGAAGTAAAATTACCTAAAAAAGAAGTTGAAATAAAAGAAATAGAATTATTAAAATATGCCGGAAATAAATTTACTTTCAGATGTCTTGTAAGTAAGGGAACATATATTAGAAGTTTAATAAACGATATATGTAATGGACTAAATATAATTGGAACAATGTCTAGCTTAAAAAGAACAAAACAAGGTGAATTTAAAATTGAAGATTCATACACATTAGAACAAATAAAAAATAAAAAATATAAATTACTAGAAATGCAAGAGGTCTTAAAAGAATACCTACAAATTGAAGTAAATGAATACATTGAAAACAAAATTAAAAATGGTTGTTTACTAGAAAATAGATACGATGAAGATATAATAGTATTTATAAATAAAAATCAACAAGTAATCGGAATATATAAAAAGTATGAAAAAGATATGAATAAAATCAAACCGTGGAAGATATTTAATTAGATTTCTTTTTTTTTTCACAATTAAATGATATAATGAAAAAGGTGATGTTATGATATATTTAGATTATTCAGCAACTACTCCTGTAGATAGTAGAGTATTAGATACTTATAATAAAGTAACAAATAATTTTATAGGTAACCCTAACTCATTACATAAATTAGGCGTAGAAGCAAAAAAATTAGAAACAGAAGCAACAAATCAAATAAAAAAAATAATGAATTTAACTGATGAAGAAATTATATATACAAGTTGCGCTAGTGAATCAAATAATTTAGCAATCAAAGGAATAGCTTTAAGAAACCAAAAAAAAGGAAAACATATAATTACAACTAATTTAGAACATTCATCTATTTATGGTCCAATTGGTTATTTACAAAATCTAGGATTTGAAGTTGATTTTGTAAAAACAAATGAATATGGGTTAATTGATATTCAAGACTTAAAATCATTACTTAGAGATGACACAATATTAGTAACAGTAGGAGCAGTTAATTCAGAAACAGGTGTAAAACAAAATATTGAAGAGTTAGCTAATATATTAAAAAATTATAACTGTTATTTTCATGTTGATGCAACTCAAGCCGTTGGAAAAGTGAAAATAGATTATAGTAATGTTGATTTAGTAAGTTTTACAGCCCATAAATTTTATGGACCAAAAGGAATAGGTGTTTTAATTAAGAAAAAAGATATTTTAATTGAACCACTAATTCACGGTGGAAAGAGTACAACTAAATATCGTAGTGGTACACCTGCGTTACCTTTAATTGTCTCTTTATCAAAAGCTTTAAGATTAATTGATGAAGAATTAGAAAATAATTTAATTAAAACAAAAGAATTAAACAAAAAAATAGTAGAAAAAATAAGTAAATATGATGATGTTAAAATTAATAGCAATATCTATTCAATACCTCATATTTTAAATATAAGTGTTCTTAATATCAAACCAGAAACAATGCAACATGCCTTAGAAAATTATGATATATACATATCTACACAATCAGCTTGTTCATCAAACAACCCAATTAGTAGATCAGTCTATGAAGTTACTAAAAATGAACTTCAAGCTAAACATAGTATCAGAATTAGTTTATCAGGATTAACAACTAACGAAGAAGTAGATAAATTTTTAGACGCATTTGATAAATGTTATAAGGAATTAAATGAAATTAATTAGAATAAGTGCTTCTTGGTGTGTTAGTTGTATAATAACTAAAAAAGATTGGGATGAAATTAAAACAAACTATGAATATGAAGAGTATGATTATGATTTTGATGAGGAAAAAGTAAAAGAATTTAATGTAGGAAATATATTACCAATTATAATTGTATTTAAAGATAATAAAGAAATAACAAGAATAATAGGTGAAAAAAATAAAAAACAAATATTAGAAATAATAGGTGAAGTAGAATGAAAAAAACATTATATGCTATTTTAATTTTCTTTTTATTTATAATAGGCGTAAATGCTAAAGAAGTAACAATAAACTTATTTTATAGTAGTTCT
>OGPT01000735.1_pt1 | contig 33711 bp, 19 predicted proteins | sample 1552951 | NCBI WGS metagenome assembly OGPT01 (sample SAMEA2580224, study PRJEB22360) | human gut metagenome | biome: human gut; feature: human-associated habitat; material: faeces | place: Denmark | collected 2008/2010
TTTATATCTAATTTTTTCTATTATATCCATAACTGAATATATAACGATAATTACACCTATAATTTGTGTTACAATTAAAGTTCCTGATAATGGATTAAATAATAAAACTATTCCTACTATCATTATTACAATTCCAGATATTAATGAAATCATATATGCTTCTGATTTTTTATCTTCTAGGTATTGTAAATACATTAATTTTTCTAAAGCATTAATGATTAAACATACACCTATTACAGCTGGAACTATTTTCCCTATAAATGTTGGTTCTAAAATTAAAAATAATCCTACTATAAATAATACTACTCCGACTATTAATAATGTTTTAGTAACTGCTAAATCTCTATTTTTAGAATAACTTAAAACATTGTTGATTCCAACTACTAATAGTAATATACCAATCATATATGATACTAATACTACGAATCCAGATGGATCAATAAATAGTAATAATCCAATAATCGCAAATAATACTGAATAAATCATAGACATTTTGTAACTGCTTTTAATTAATTCTTGCATTTTATCACTCCTATACTACATATAGTATAGCACATTTTTATAATTAAAACTATTATTTTTTAGTTATAATGGTTTAATCTCAATCACAATAGAGAATAAGGAAAATAATTTTTATTTTATTACTATTTTTTTGCTTACTTTTCAACAATTTTATTTACTTTTAATTTGAATTTATTATTTTTAGTAAATTTATCTTCAACTTATTAAAATAACATTTTAGTTAAATAATTTATAGGGTTGCTTATGTATAGGACAAATGTTTGCTATAATTATATATAGGAACACTTGATAGTTGGGTGGAGCCAAACTTCTTGAAAGAAGGGAGGCGAGAATATGAACAAGAAGGATTTTTTAATTCTATCTCTAGTAATAGTTATCTTCCTTTTACTATTCTTATTATTTATAGTATTAATATAAAAGAAATCCACCTAACTCAGCAATGATTTAGGTGGAACTGATTAAATCGGCTACACTCAACATGCAATATTAAGTGTTCCTTTAATATTTTATGATGATTTCTTCATCTGTATACATAATAACATAAAAACGGCTTTTTGACAAGTCGTTTTAAATTTTCACTCAAAAACTTCAATTTTAGTATCCATTTAGTGCCATAAGGGAAGAAGTAGAACAACTTTTATATGCTAAATTTCAAAATGTTTTTATATTCTTCATCTAAATTATCTACAATGATATCATTTTTTAAAATTTGTTTTATAAATCCTTTATCTTTTGTTTTAACAATTGTATTAACTATTTTTTGTTTGTTTATTTGATGAATACCACTTATATATTCACCTAAATAATATACATTTTTGGAATCTATAAAGAAATTATCTAATAAATCAAAATTATAGCCTTTCATATCATAATTCATACCTAAGCGCCATATATTTTCTAAAGCATTATCATAGTTTTTAGCCACATTTACTAAATCATTAAAATAATCTTGATTTATATTTGGTGTAAATGGTACAAAAATGTAAGAAGTTATTAGCAACATTAATTCTAAATCACTCATATTCTTAGCAATATCAATATAAGTTTTATTATGTATTGTTAAATCAAATATTCTTTCATATTCATTTTCGTTATTAATTATTAATTCTTCTAAAGATTTATCTTTATTTTCAATATTATCTAATAAATTATTCAAATCTTCTTTGTATTTTTTTTCAATTTTAGAGGCGGTTGTTTTTATTTTATGAGCTTTGTTTTTGGGTGGTAAATTAGTCGTTTTATGAATGATTATTGGGTCTTATGAGTGAAATACCTATCTTTCTTATGTTTTACCATTGTCATTGATGTTGCCTGAATTGTCAATTTATTTATTGCTTTGTGCTATGGATATATAACAATATGAGGAAAAGTGGGGGATTTGTGAATCTTTCATGCTTTGTTGAAAGATTTGCTACTGCTTTTTTATTATCTCTCTACAGGATGAGCGGGTAGAAAAAAACGCACCGCCTTCACAGGTAGTGCGTTTTGGGGATTTTGGGGTTACAAAATAAATAAAATAATAGGTCTTGTACGTGTTTCTTTCTTCTTATTATCTAGGGTAGTTTTGTTTCTTCTTCAATTCTTTTAGGTTCGCGTCAGCCTGTGCGGATAAACCGGCTTCTTTGGCTGCTTTGAAATATTTTTCAGCATTGTCCAAATCACCTTCCAGCATGGCAATGACTCCAAAGTTATTGAGCGTTTCGGCGGCTTTCGGATCAGCTTTAGCCAAATGTTTCTTTGCGTCAGTAGTGTCACCACCTTTCTGAATCTCCATTGCGGCAGCATTTAAGTTGGCAATCGGATCATCCGGGAACATCGTTGCCGCCACCAGAAAAGCGTGGTTGAACTCTTCGCTTCCGGGTTCATAGCTCTGTGCTATCAAGTAGATTTCTTGCAAACTCAACAACTGCGGACGTTTGTTGATAATCTCTTTCGATTCTTCAAGATTGAAGCCGCGCACTGTATAGTTGACCGTGTAGTCAGAGTGACGAAGAGCCGGATAACATTCGTCCAATATATATTGGTAGCCCTGCGAACCTGCCAATTTGGCTATGGCATGTTCCTTTTTGTCAATATCCATATTTCCTTCATTCATTAGGCGAAGAATTTCGTCTTTTTTATCCAATGAGGATGCAGCGACAAATTTGCGGAAACCCTCCCAATCCTCCGGAGTAGATTCTGAAACAATCAGATTTTTGTCGAAGTTGTAATAGCTTGTCACGTAGTCAACCAGTGCTTGTGTGCGTCCCTTCGCCAGGCGGGTATTGTTGGCATACCCCCCTTCGGGAGAAGCGTAACCGTGAATCTTGATGCCGGTTAGCGTCGTATTGTTATCATTGCGTACCGTATCGATGGTGGCGCGTATCTTTGCCAGTTCGATTGTGTTGCGACGGTATTCCGGATAGATAATATATTTGTTGACCGGAAAGTCCAGATAAGCGCTTCCTTCTACGGCACGGTGTTTTACGCCCTCGGCTTGTGGGGTGATGTAGGCAATGGAAGGTTGTAACTTTAATGGTGCGATGTTCAATTGGGTGATTAACTCACCGTTATTTTCTTCCAGAATGTCACAACAACCACATATATCGATATTCAATTTCATATTTGCCGTACGCATCCATGCTTCAAATGGCATTTGTATCAGATAATTAAGCTTCTGTTCTTCATTCCGTTTGCGACGAATGACGGTGTATGTATTTGCAATACTTTTATGGTTGCGTTGGTTGACGATGTCGCGTTTGCGTCCGTATACTACAATGGACGGCAGCACTTTGGTTTTTCCGTCCGCTTCGAGAAACGGGGTGAGCGTTATTACATTGTTAGAGACGACTTTGAAGTTTGTCTGCAAAATAATATCCATATTGATTGTCAGACGATTGTCATCACTGCGTGTGATAGATTCTTTGTCTATACGCACTTGGTTGTTATACAGGTTCTGTGCTTTCCCACTCAATACGGGTAGCAGGCAGAAGAGTATGTATAGGATCTTTTTCATATTTGTTTTGTTTTAGAATAAATAAATTAAACTAACGGCAGCTTTGGTCGGTCCTACGTAATTCTTGTGTCCTTCCGATACTTTTGCGCCACAGGTCATGCACTCGAACTGTTCGTACTTGACGCGCGCATAGCCCACACCGATATTTCCTTCCAAGTTCCAGTGTTTGCCTAAAATCCATTGGTAGCCGTAAGAGAGGCCTGCCCCGTAGAAGTTACCTTTAAAACGGTGGTCTTCTAGTTCGGGCCATATCCCCCAAGGCATCTCAATAGCGGCAGCCTGATAGACGCCACCATGAACATGGAATCCCACAAAATGTCCGTTGAACTTATCGCAGAACCAATAACGGAGTTCGGGTTGGAAGGCGAGCATCTTCATCATTTTCTGATCTTTGTATTTCCACGGGTTATAGTTGGCATACAAATCCAGCGTTAATTTCTTACTTAAGCCGATTTCAGCTCCGAGGTTGATGATTTTCATCGCGTCCGTTACAACATTGGTTTTTATCCCGACTACCTGACTATATAATAAGGTAGAAGCAAACATGGTAACGAACAAAAACAAAATTCTTTTCTTTTTCATCTTATGATGGGTTTTGTCTGTTGATATGCAAAGATACATGTTATCTGAATTGGCATTAATTGGTGGATTCATCTTTCTTTGCCTGGCTTTCGATGAAAATAGATGTGTAGAATGGTGTTTTTGCTTTTCGGTGGATGGTGTGTGATTCGTTATTGATGTGTGGTGTTTTAATCATATATTCTGAATGATTTTTCTATGAATGGCGTTTCTGATACTTGTATAACTTGTCTACTTACTTGAATAGACTGTGTTTTCTCTGTTAAAGAGTGGTAATTTATTCATTTATTCCTTTGGAAAGTTTTTCTTATTGAATAAAACACCTATGTTTGTGCTGCTAAACAAAACAATATAGTGTTAGCAATAAGAAAACAGTGGTTTTAGATTCCCTCCTGAGGAACACAAACGAACAAACGGAAAATGATGTAAAATATGATGGGTTGGCAAAAATAAAAGATTCCAAACCAATAAAGAATAGGAGGAAATATTATGAAAGCATTTAAATTACTTTTCGTATCTGTTGTAGTGTTCACCTTTGCAGCATGTTCTAATGCTGAAGATGATCGTTTTGAAGATAGCTCTTCAAATTTTGAACTCATAAAATCTTTATATGGTATCGAGTCTGTAACTAATGTGGCAGATGCAGGTAATGTACCTTCCGTTACGGCAGAAGAGATGGAAAGTGTCTTGGAAGCTCTTCGCCGGAATGGCAATATAACTCATGAATGTAAATCAGAAAATACAGAAGGATATTTTGGAGAAGGAGGTGACAGGCAATCTGTGAAAATGATTGCCGAATATCAGGCACGTACAAGGGCAGGAGCTTATTTGGAGGAATTTGCATTGTGTGTTTCTTTGAACTTTAATGTCGATAAGGAGGCTGTGTATTATATCGGAACCACTTATTCTTTTTCTACCGATTTGTTCATTTGGAAAGGCTACGGAGCATCCTTGTCAACCACGGCAGGTGGTGGAAATGTATTTACGGCTACCACTCACCTTTATTTCCGTGTGAGCGATCAGGAAGATTGCCTGGTTAAAGTTCCGGTTGATTTCAAAGGAAACTATGATTTCAATGCCGGCTGTGGAACTTACAACTTCACTCTGTCTCATTGTCAGAAATAATTCAATGAAAAACAATTTGAATGGATAATTAATTGCTATATAAAATATAGAGGAACCAAACAGCAAACATGTGTCACTAGGGGTAAGTAAATAAGGGGGAATTTTGGATGGAAAACTTGTCAACTTGTAAAATAGTTGGCAAGTTTTTGTTTTATTGTGAATTATTTCTAAAAAAAAGTGGTATATATTGTATTGGATACACAATTATTTACCTTTATCAATCGTATCACATGAACAAAATGCAATTAAGATATGAGGAAAGTTTGTTTTCTATTACTACTATTGTCTCGATTTATCACTTCCTATGCTATAGATAATCATTGGGATCTGATGCCAATGGTCATTAAAAATGGATCTGGAAATAACACTATATATAATATATGTTATGGGAGCGACGGATTTATATGGCTTTCTACGGATAAAGGTATCACCCGTTATGACGGATTCCGTTTTCGCGACTACCCTTTGATAATGAGTACAGATTCTTTTTCCGTGCCCCATCACCAAACAGTGAAAGCTCTTCATGAAGGTCCCGACGGCTTGTATTATGCTTTGTTGTTCCAAGGAGGAATGACTTGTTTTGATCATGTGAGTGAAAAGTTTTTATCCTTGAATTTCGACAAGCCTTTCAATTTGAAAGCAGTGCAGGATTTTTATTGGAATGATGGGAAGTTGTATCTAGCTACTTTGCAAGGATTGTATGAAACTACTGTTTCCCGCAAGACAGATAAAAAAGGGGATTATATATTGTGTGTGCTGAATCCGCAACCTTTAGTAAAGGGAAAGATTGCCGAACTTTGTACGAATGGGAAGAATGGTCTGTATTTCTCTGTAGATGGAAAAAAGGTGATGTCGTATGATATGGTTGCGAAAAAAAGTTCTTTGGTTAAAGAATACAGTGCGGTGAACAGGCTGTTTTTGCAACATGGGTATTTGTGGATCAGCGGACCGTGGAGTGAAATTATATGTTATGACCTTGCGACACACAGAGAACGGGTGATTTCGATAGATAAGGTCGACAAGGAAGGATTTTTCAACTCTTATATCACCGATTTCGTTTTTAAGGATAACGGGACTTTTTATCTGACAACTTGGGACGGGTTGTTCAAGCTGAGTTTCGAAAAAAAAGACCTGTGTGAGAGTCCGTTTACACTGACCCGGTTGACGGGAGATGTCAAAGCACTTCGTCTGAATATTGAAAACAGAATGACAAGCTTGCTGTGGGATGATAAGCAGCAGATTCTTTGGCTAGGTACTTTTGGCGGAGGAATTGTAAAAATTGATATTAGTAATAGTATATATAGCCGGGTAAAACAGATCTTTAAATCCAGAATAGGTGATATAATGGAAGATAACAGGGGATATGTCTGGTTGGCAATGTCCGATGGCGGTATTATGAAAAGTTCCTCACCCATGCTTTCTGTGAATACACAGTTTGAACCTTGGGAAAAGGCGTCCGGATTTTCCGGGCGTTACATTATGTATAAATGTAAGGGTGGTTATCTTTGGTTGGGGAGTGAGCGGGGAGAAGTGCTCCTTATTGATCCGGCGACAGACAAAGTGGAGTCTTTTTCTCTGCGGACAAATGAAGGTCAGAAGTTGCAAGCGGCTGTTCTGTGTTTTTGTCAGGATTCACGGAATCGCTTGTGGGTAGGTACTTCGGAAGGATTGATGTTATTTGATTCTAAAAGCCGTGAATGTAAAAAGATGAATCTTCCGGGCGGAATAAAGAGCATATTTGCTCTGAAAGAGGATAAGGAAGGCACTATTTGGTTAGGGACGAATAAAGGACTGAAAAGAATGGCTACTGAGGATGACCAGATTCTGGTGAGTGGAGACTACGAAAGAGAAAATGGACTCGAGGAAGCGGCGGTGCAGACTATTTATGTGAATACTTATAACCAGATTTACGCGGCTTATCTGAATCAGGTAATCTGTATTGACGGAAGGAAAAAGGACAAAATAGAATCGGTATATACGTTGCAGAACGGATTGCCGAACGGACATGTGTCTTGCATAGTCGATGACCATATTGGTAGTATATGGGCAGGGAGCAATGTAGGAGTAATGACGATTCGAGGTGGACAGAAGTCTTTCTATAATTATTTATTGGTTGGTAACTGTAGTTCTGTATGTCGGCTGAACGACGGTCGATTGTTATGGGCAAATTCATGGGGATTGATTTTCTTTGACCCGGCGGCTGCAAAAGCCACCAAAAGGAAGAAAAGAGTGATGCTGACAAATGTGGAGGTAAATGGGGAGACGGTTCTGGCGGGAGAAGAACGGAAGGGACAGGTGATACTTTCCGTATCTCCGGAAAGCCAGGAGAAATTGGTCCTTTCAAGCTGGAATAACAATTTTCGTTTATACTTTTCGGATTTACGCTACGGGATGGCTCAACGTAAAATAGCTTATCGTTTGCTTCCTGTAGATACAGACTGGAAGATATTGCCGCTTGAGGATGGGTTATGGTATAGCGGACTGGCTGCCGGAAATTATACGTTGCAGACAAAGCTGGTATTTCCGGATGGGAAGGAAGGAGAGGTCTGCGAAGTAGCTGTAGTGGTGCAGAGTAAGTGGTATTATACTGTGTGGGCATATATGGGATATGTATTGTTGGTCGTTTTGCTCTGTTGGTTCCTTTATTCTTATCATAAAAAGAGAGAGCTGCACAAGCAGTTGCATCGTGACCGTGAGGTAATATTGCAGGAGAACCTGAATTTGGAGAAAATAAGGCAGGAACAGAAAAGAGAGAAAGAGGTCATGAGAAAACGATTGCTTATGTTGTTTGTACAGGACTTGCGTACTCCTCTTTCTTTGATTTTTGCTCCGTTGAAAGATTTGCATGCTAAGTCGAAAGGACAGGACCCGTCTCTACAAGTGGCGTATCGGAACGCAATCCGTATGCTGGATGCCTGCGACCAATTATCGGCTATTTACGGTCCGGAGAGATTGACCGTAAAATTGGAACTGGCTTCATATCCGGTAGAAAAGATTATTGATAGTAATCTCTTTAAAATTCGTGAACTGCTGAAAATTTACCCTATAGATTTCCGTTGCGAGATAAGAATCAGGAAAGAACTGGAATTGTATGTGGATGAAAAGAAGATCGAATTTATTATCCATAATCTGTTGACCAATGCTTTCACTCATACGAATTATACAGGAGTTGTCTCTTTCTTTGTATATGAAACAGTACGGGATAACCTGACTTATGTCAGCTTAATGGTGGAAGATGACGGAAAGAATGAAGTAAAAACACTTGAACAACAACTGAATGAGGATGAGTGGGCGGGCTATGAACTGTCTACCATACAATTGGGATTTTCTACTGTGCAGCAGATGGTTGAAGCACACCACGGCATGATTTCTTTTGAAAGTTCTGATGGAAAAGGGACAAAAGTGGTGATGCATCTTCCTGTTGATAAATCTGTCTTTGAAAATGATACGAATGTCTCGTTTGTCGATCCGAAAGAACTGGTGGAACCGGAACTTGTGTCAGTTGGGGAAACAGAACTGGAGTTGCCGGCAGATAGCGAGTTAAAATCGGAATCTCCGGAAGTTACACAATTACAGTCTGATAATACAAAAAATGAGCAGTTGCACTCTGATACTGATAAGAAAACAATATTGATTGTAGAAGATCACAAAGACATTCGTGTATATCTGAAGGTGCTATTGGGTAAAGAGTATAATTTGTTAATAGCAACCAATGGGCAGGAGGGAGTTGACATGGCAATGAAGGAACTTCCTGATTTGATACTTTGTGATGTGATGATGCCGGTGAAGGATGGATTTGCATGTTGTCGTGAAGTGAAAGAAGGACTCGAAACTTGTAATATTCCTTTTATTATATTGACTGCAAAGGTGGAAGATGAGGATATTATTCATGGGCTGGAATTGGGTGCGGACGATTATTTATTGAAACCTTTCACTCCCAGTATATTGTTAGCAAAAATACGTAACTTGATTAACGGGCGTCTGGCATTGAAGCAGATGTATTCTAAATTATTTATGTTACCGGGTACCGATGCAGTAAACGACGAAACGGAACAAGTGGTGGAAGAGGTGGAAAAAGAAGATCCGTTTATCAATTCTGTTATCAAGATTGTTGAAGAAAATATATGTGAAGCTGATTTTAGTGTGAAGAAACTGGCATCGGAGATGAATATGAGTCAGCCTACGCTGTATCGAAAAGTAAAGCAGAGCACCGATTATACCATTATTGAACTTATTAGAGGAGTACGTATGCGTCGGGCAGGTGTATTGTTGAAAACGAAACAATATGGTGTGCAGGAAGTAGCTGAAATGGTGGGATATAATGATATTCCGACTTTCCGCAAACATTTTGTAGATGCATTTGGCACGACTCCTTCTACGTATGAATGAAAAAATGACTACTTTTGCAGTCGAAAACCCTAAAAAGAGGAATTAGCGTGCAAAGGTATTTTATTTATTTGGCTTACGACGGAACCAACTATCACGGTTGGCAGATTCAACCGAATGGGATTAGTGTGCAGGAATGTCTGATGAAAGCATTGTCTACCTTTCTGCGTCGCGAAATTGAAGTAATAGGGGCAGGCCGGACAGATGCCGGGGTACATGCTTCCCTGATGGTTGCTCATTTTGACTTCGATGAGCTGTTGGATGAAGTATCTGTTGCCGATAAATTAAACCGTCTGCTGCCTCCTGATATTTCCATTTATCGTGTTTGCCGGGTTCGTTCGGATGCGCATGCCCGCTTTGACGCGACTGCGCGAACTTACAAGTATTATGTAACGACATCGAAATATCCTTTTAACCGGCAATATCGTTGGCGAGTTTATAATCAGTTGGATTATGCACTCATGAACGAAGCTGCACGTACCCTTTTTGAGTATACTGACTTTACGAGCTTCAGCAAACTTCATACAGATGTAAAGACCAATATCTGCCATATCACTCATGCCGAATGGACGCAGGAAGATGATGCTACTTGGGTGTTTACCATCCGTGCCGACCGTTTTCTGCGAAATATGGTGCGAGCTATCGTAGGTACGCTGATTGAAGTGGGACGGGGGAAACTTACTGTTGAAGGCTTCCGGCGGGTTATCGAACAACAAGACCGTTGCAAAGCCGGGACATCTGCTCCGGGGCAAGCCCTGTTTCTGGTAAATGTGGAATATCCCGAAAGTATATTTGAATAATAAATAATAAATATTCTCATGTGGTTATTATTAGCATTTCTCTCGGCTACTTTGCTGGGCTTTTATGATGTATTCAAGAAGAAATCGTTGAAAGATAATGCGGTACTTCCCGTTTTGTTTCTAAATACATTTTTTTCCAGTCTCATCTTTCTGCCGTTTATCCTGATATCCGTATATAAACCGGACCTGTTGGGAGGGACGATATTTAATGTTCCTGTTGTTGGTTGGGAACAGCATAAATATATCATCATCAAGTCGTTCATCGTGTTGTCTTCGTGGATATTCGGATATTTCGGAATGAAACATCTGCCTTTAACCATAGTAGGGCCTATCAACGCCACTCGTCCGGTGATGGTGCTTGTGGGAGCGATGCTGGTATTTGGCGAGCGGTTGAATCTCTATCAATGGATCGGGGTAATGCTGGCCATTGTCTCTTTCTTTATGTTAAGTCGTTCGGGGAAGAAAGAAGGAATTGATTTTAAACATAACAAATGGATATTCTTTATCGTGTTGGCTGCCATTACAGGTGCTATCAGCGGATTGTATGACAAGTATCTGATGAAGTCTCTGAATCCGATGCTGGTACAATCCTGGTATAATGTTTATCAGGTGTTTATTATGTGTCCTATTCTGTTATTGCTTTGGTGGCCTAAAAGAAAGTCTACCACCCCGTTTCGCTGGGACTGGACGATTATACTGATTTCTATCTTTCTTTCGGCTGCCGATTTCGTTTACTTTTACGCATTGAGCTATGACGATTCCATGATTTCCATTGTTTCGATGGTCCGTCGGGGAAGTGTAGTAGTCTCTTTCACTTTCGGTGCGCTTCTCTTCCGTGAAAAGAATTTAAAAAGCAAAGCGATTGACCTTATACTGGTGTTAATCGGAATGATATTCTTATATTTGGGGTCTAAAAATTAAAACAGTTACACAAAATCTGTTTGTCACAGGTTAAATAAGATAGATATGAAAATAAATAAACTTGTAATCACTATATTCTTTTCTGCTGTTGGACTCTTTGCTTCGACCGCTCTTTGGGCACAAGAAGCCAAAACGCTGTTTGTGAATATGCCGGATTCTCTAAGCCCGTTACTAACCAAAGTAAACCGGGAAGATTGTATTGACTTTCTGGAAAGTAAGATGAAAGCGCAAGTAGAGAATCGTTTCGGCAAGAAGTCGGAGATGACTGATCTAAGTAAAGATTATATCCGTATGCAGATGTCTTCTCAATCTACCTGGCAGATGAAAGTGTTGGCTTTGAATGACTCGACGAATGTGATCTGTACAGTCTCTACAGCTTGTGCACCTGCCTGCGACAGCAGCATCCGTTTCTATACAGATGACTGGAAACCGCTTACAGCATCTCTCTTTATTACCCTGCCTGTGATGGGCGACTTTCTGAATACGCCGGATTCAGCAGGTGTTTATGAGTTTGACGAAGCACGCCGTTCGGCAGATATATTATTGATGAAAGCCGATTTTAATAAGGAAAATGCAGAATTGACTGTTACATTAACTACTCCTGATTATATGTCAACAGAAACGGCAGAGAAACTGAAACCGTTTCTCCGCCGTCCGATTGTTTATCATTGGAAGAATGGAGCCTTTACCAAATAGATAATTCTCCATTCTCTTTTTTCTCTATTCTCAACTCTTTAAGCATTCGTTGATAAATGCGATCATTTCCGGTGTGTTGGCTTCCACACTTTGAAGCAGTTTGAATTGTGCTTTAGTACGAACCAAATTATGCTCCGGATATTTGATTTTATAATAAGTATCTCCATTGATATAGTCTGCCAAGAACCGTACACACTGCATGTATGGGAATAAAGCGGCTGCATAAGGAAGATTCTCAATCTCAATTGGAGTCAGGAATGATTTGGCTCCTTTCAGATAGCCTTTGGTAAACGCTTTGAATATTTCCATATTGAAGTTTACACGATCAAGGTCTTTATCGTCCTCATCACCCGTGTTGGCGCCTGTACGAAGGAAATCGCCATAATCGGAGAAGACAAAGCTGGGCATTACCGTATCCAGGTCGATGACACAAAGCACTTTGCCATCCTCGTCGAACATCATGTTATTCACTTTCGTATCGCAGTGGCAAACACGTTTGGGGAGTTTTCCTTCACGATATAAACGTTCTGCTTTACACATTTCATCTGCACGCTTCTCTATTTCGTCCAGATAGTATTTCACTTCCGATACCCGTCCGGCAGCATCTTTTGCAACAGCTTCACGTAATTGTTTGAGGCGGAACTCCATGTTGTGGAAATCAGGTATGGTTTCACCCAATGTTTCCGGAATATCGGCCAACATAGCCTGGAAGTTACCAAAAGCTTCTCCAGCATAATTTGAATATTCGGGATTCACCGTCTCATACGTTTTGGCGCGTGGGATGAATACCATCACACGCCAGTAGCTATCACCGTCGAACCAATATGCTTTACCCTCTTCTGTTTCGAGGAAACTCAAAACCTTGCGTTCTATATCCGATTCTCCTGCCTCCGTTAGTTTCTTGCGAATATGATTGGTGACAGCGGTAATATTGGATTGAAGCATCTCTACATTCTGAAAAATGGCATGATTGATGCGTTGCAAAACGTAGTCGGGAGCATCTGCTTCTTTGGTGTTTACTTTGTAAGTGTCGTTAATAAGTCCTGTACCCAAAGGTTTGATTTCTTCTATCGTACCTTGGACTTTAAATTTAGCTACAATGCTAGATAAATCTTTCATGGGTTTTTTCTTTAAAAATTTATACTAAGGTTATCGATAATCGTATTTAGCCGCTTCGTTGGCCTGATTAGCCGAGCGAACAGGTACTAATGTGAAGCCCCAATGGTAATCACGATTAGCCGGGATTTGGTGGAAAGGTTCCGGGCGTGCACCCCAACTGTCATATCCGCCTACACCTTGTTGCTTCATGTCCACACAAACCTCTACGAAATCTCTCGGAACGATGTCGTTTACATGATGCATTCTCCGCAATACATTACGGGCGGCATTCTCATCATGATTGGCTACTTCTTCCGGGCTAAAGTTATTCCATTGGTAAGGGTGGGGCAGTGCCTCTTCAGAGTCAAAGTCTTCGATAGAATTGCGCAAGGCATTGAAACCGATCGTACTGTCGGCTACCAAAACCAGGCCGTTTCCTTTGGTGGGAGATAAAGCGATCCAACGGGTATCGGTGTGATGCCCGTTTTCCTGTGGACGTACATAGTTGAAGTACATTTTATCTGCTGTTGTCTTATATACGCCAACGAGGGTTCCATGATTACGGTCGATATAGTTCTCTTCCGGACCACGGCCAAAGTATTGTACGTTGTTCATCTGTGCCGGTAAGCGGAAACGAACACCGATACGGGGAACTTCCAGTTTGGAAGCGGCCTTGCGGGCAGCGTCACTTCCGGGAGTAAACGTAGCCATGCGGGTAGCTTCGGAAACTTCAGTTTCTATTGCCTGCATATCTGTTGACGTGAATTTGGCATTTACATTGACTACTCCGTTCGGATAGATTTTGTACGTGACAACATACAAGTTGCCGGCAGCCAATAAGTAGGTCACATTTAAGGAAACTACCTTATTCTCTGTTGTCATGGTTGCATCCGTTACGTGGAAGTTTTTGCTTGATTGCTTCCATACCTGTAAACGTTTAGGAGCGCCATTACCATAATCATTATCATTAGGAGCACGCCAGAAGTTAGGCTGAATACCAAATCCGTCTTTGAAATATTCTGTGCCGTCCACTTTATACGAGGTAACTAATCCGCTATTCTTGTTGAATACAAAGTTCACTTTGGAAGAAGAAACGATTAGCTCATCTCTTTGAGTCGTTGTTTTCAGTGCCGGACCGTTTGCTTTATAAATAGCTTTCTCTGCCTGGATAGGAAGCTGGAACTGGTCGTATGCTATTTCATATCCTGTTGGAATCAACGGTTCAGGTTCTGTGGTTGTCACGCTGAAGTTTACAAAATATTCCACTCCCGGTTGGGCTTTCAAGCCGTTTACCGGTACGGTGAATTCTTTGGATGCTTGCGGAGCAATATCCAAAGATACTTTTCCACCTTTTATAGTCTTTCCGTTAGCGAGTACGTTATAGTGAATCTGATACTTTTTCAGATTGGTGAAATAGAAACGGTTGGTGATTTTGAATATACCGGCAGCGGCATCTACTGCCTCAAAGCCTACATTCTGATGTACATATTTCACTTCAGCCATTGCCGGATGCGGACCACGATCCGGATTGACAAGACCGTTGCAGAGGAAGTTGCCATCGCTCGGCGCGTCTACACCGAAGTCACCTCCATAAGCCCAGTATTCTCTTCCATTCTCATCTTTCTGGAGAAGACCTTGGTCTACCCAGTCCCAGATATATCCACCCTGGAGGTTCGGATATTTGTAAATCGCCTGCCATTGTCCCCACAGATTTCCGGTGGAGTTTCCCATTGCGTGCGCATATTCGGAAGGAGCTACAGGACGGTCGCTGCCGTTCTTTCCTGTATTTTCCAGCCAGTCGGCACCCGGATATTGCGGAACATACATATCGGAGTTCCATTCCCATTGAGCACGCTCATAGTTGACAGGGCGATTCATCAGCTCTTTGTCAGCCTCTTTCAGCCACAAGTAAGTCTGATAGAAATTATATCCGTTTCCAGCTTCATTTCCCAACGACCAGAAGGTGACGCTCGGATAGTTCTTGTTGCGTTCGAACATATTGATGGTACGGTCCATGTGTGGTTTCAGCCATTCGGGGTTGTTACCCAATGAACCGCCCTTCCGAAGATCGTAATACATTCCGTGGCTTTCGACATTGGCTTCATCATATACATAAAGACCGTATTCATCGCAAAGTTCGTAGAAACGGCGGTCTTGCGGATAGTGGCAGAGGCGTACGCTGTTCAGGTTATGTTGCTTCATAAGCTCGAAGTCACGACGCATTAACTCTTCTGTTACGTAATGACCTGTTGACGGGTTGTGTTCGTGGATATTTACCCCTTTCAGTTTCAGTGGCTGACCATTGATGAACAGGCAAACGTATGGTTTTCCATTAGCAGCTTTTTGTTCGATAGGTTTGATTTCAATACGGCGGAATCCTACATTAAAAGGAATAATCTCATTTATTTTGCCATTCTCTTTGACGGTCATCAGCAGTTTGTACAGATTCGGATGTTCGGATGTCCATGTATTGACATCTGCCAGCTTCTTATCGAAAGAAAGTGTACGTACTTCGTCCGATGGGATATAGGCGGTCTTCTCTTCAGTAGAGATTACTTTTCCCTGTGCATCCAATAGCTCATAAACTAATGTGAGATTAGTTGCTGCCTTCTCGTGATTTCTCAAATCGACATTCAAGCTGAAGATTCCATTCTTGTAGCTGTCATCCAGGGTAGACTTCACCCGGAAATCTTTGAGGGCTGCTTTAGGTTGTGAATACAGATAAACATCGCGTTCAATACCGCTCATGCGCCAGAAGTCCTGACATTCCAGATAGGAACCAGTGCTCCAACGGAAGATTTTAACGGTAAGCACGTTTTTGCCGGGCTTCACATAGTTGTTAATAAGAAACTCTGCCGGATTTTTGGAGTCTTCGCTATATCCAACTTCTTGCCCGTTGATATATACATATACGCCGGACTTGGCTCCTGCCAGATGCAGGTAGATGTCCCGTCCGTCCCAATCTGTCGGAATATCGATATCCCGACGGTAAACTCCCACCGGATTCGCTTCGGGAAGAGCCGGAGGTTGCGGATTGCGCGGTTTGAATTCATAACCATGATTGGTGTAGATGGCTATTCCGTGTCCTTGTACTTCCCAGTTACCAGGTACCTGAATATCATTCCACGAATCTGTATTCGTATTCGGGTCAGTAATGTTATCGGGAAGCTTTTTGTAAGAGTCTACAAAGTAGAATTTCCAGGTTCCGTTCAGCAAGCGGTAATACTTGCTTCGTTCGAACTTGCCACTCAAGGCATCAGCGCGATTGTTGTATGTCATAAAAGAAGTGCGTGGATACTCTTTGTTGACTTCAACTACCTGCACATCCTGCCAATAGGGTTTCACGGCTTTTTCAGCCATTACATTAAATGTTGTCAGGGAAAATATTCCCATGAAAATGCCTGTTAATAAATTGGGGGTTGGTCGAAATTTCATGTTTCTCAATATTGGTTTTTCATTTCTTTTCTATTTTACTTTGATATGATCGAATCCTTCTCCATAAACTCCGATGACAGCACTTTGTGACACAAATGCATTCGGGTCTATATCTTTAATCAACCGGAAGATGATAGGCGATTCCCTCTTCTTGGCTAATACGAACATCATCTTTACTTCTCGTCCTGTATAAAAGCCGGTTGCATTGATAATCGTAACTCCCCGGTGTGGATATTCGTTGATATGCCGTCCTATTTCTTCATATTTATTGGATATGATAAAGAACTGTACGGATTGGCGGGCACTATTCACTACCTGGTCGAGAACGAAGCTACAAATATAAAGAGTTGCAAACCCATACACCACTTTTTCCCAGTCTTTTAAGACAAAATAACTGGAAGAAATAATAATCATATCACAGATGAGTACTACTCTTCCTAATGTGATGTCCCGGTATTTGTTGATGATGGCTGCGATAATATCCGTGCCTCCTGTGCTTCCGTTTGCCGAAAAAGCAACCCCTATACCACCTCCACAGAAGGATGCTCCAATGACACATGCCATAAAGGGCTGGTCGTGAAGGAGTCCGAAACCTGCTGTCAGCTTTTGAATGACGGACAGAAAGAAGGTGAGGGTAAATACTCCAAAAATAGTTTTAATACAGAACTTTAATCCCAATAACTTAAGCGCAAGCAACAATAAGAAAAAGTTAATGCTGAAATATGTATACTGTACCGGGAATCCCGTTGCCCAATATACAATAGATGCAATACCCGGCACTCCGCCCGTCGTAATGTCGTTGGGGAGTAGGAAAACGGTCCATCCGATGCCATAAAGTATCATACCTACGGCGATCATCACATAATCTTTGGCTTCCCGAAGGATAGTCTGTCTAGAGGGTTTTAAAATATCTGCTTTCATATAGGTGATTATAATAATCAGTAAAGTGCCGAACATGAACTTACGGATAACCTGACTTTTTCCCAGTCTGGCTATCCGTAAGTTTATATATTAATAAGGTATAATGGCTTATTCGGCAAAAGCATGTCTGTAACCTTGCACTTTGTTCCATCCGCCACGGGTGAAATCAGGAACTTCTACCGGAGCAGAACCGTTTTCGATGGAGAGTCTGGTCAGTTCGGCCATACAACACCATTCTGCGAGGTCGTAAACGTCCATGTCCAGTGGCAAACCATTGCGCAGACAGTATACCAGACGATAGTCCATGATATAATCCATACCGCCGTGTCCACCTTCTTTCTTGGCAGTTTCTTCCAGTTCTTTGTGAATAGGATCTTTGTATTTAGCCATCAATGCTTTTTTTACATCTTCAGATACAGAACCGTGTGCGTTCAGCTTTTCGTGATTCGGCACATCATTAGAGTCTACTTGTGTAGGTCTCAGACAGTATTCCTCAATCGGATATTTGCTGGCATAGCCATCAGCTCCAACTACCTGGTACATACGGCTGTAAGGACGGGGAGTCATTACATTGTGCTGTATCAGCATTGTTTTGCCGTTCTCCGTACGGATGAGGGTTGTGGTCTGGTCTCCGTTCTGGAAGTCTTTTACTTCTTTTCCGGTAGACTTTTTAATGTATGCCGGACCGTTCACAGCTTTGGTGTCCATAGCTACGAGAGTTTTCATACGGTCGCCACGGTGAATATTGAGTACCTGGCAAGCCGGGCCCATACCATGAGTTGCATATACATCACCACGATGTTTCTGATTGTAGTCCATACGCCAGTTGTTCCAGTAATACGGCCAGAAGTCTTCCAGATTGTGTATATAAGCACCTTCTACGTGAAGTACCTCACCGAATACACCTTGTTGTGCCATATTGAGTGAAGTCAGTTCAAAGAAGTCATATACGCAGTTTTCCAGTTGCATACAGTGTTTGCGAGTCTTTTCGGAAGTGTTGATTAGCTTCCAGATTTCATCCAGTGTCATAGCGGCAGGTACTTCGATGGCTACATGTTTGCCATGTTCCATAGCGTATACACCCATGTCTGCATGGTGTTTCCAGTCTGTAGCTATGTATACCACGTCGATATCGTCACGTTCGCAGAGCTTTTTCCATGCTTTCTCGTCTCCTGTGTAGGAAGCTGCTTTCGGCAGACCGGCTTTCTCCAGTATCTTTTGAGCATTTTCAACACGTTCGGGGAGAAGATCGCATAAAGCTACAATCTGAGTTCCCGGAATATGTGTCCAGCGTTCAACTGCACCGGGACCGCGCATTCCCAATCCGATAAAGCCTACACGGACCGTTTCAAGTTTAGGAGTAACGAGTTGGATTACATCTTGCTGATTTGCCGGACGGGCCGGAGTTTCTACTTTTATAGGAGAGAATTTTCCTTTTGTCTTTTGAGCAAAACTGGTCTGGCAGGTCAACAATGCAAGACCGACGAGTGTGCTAAGTAGTAGTTTCTTCATCTTTCTTTTAATTTTTAATTGGGGGTTATTAATTGGTTTTTCATTTCGGTGTCAAAAATACTAATTAATTAATCAATCCAGTGTAATTATTGTAGATATTTTCATTGCCCGTCTATATTTTTGGTAGAAAAAGAGTCGCACTATTCGCTATGTTATAATGATATTTTCGGCATCGCCCGAACAGTGAGCGATGCCGTTTTTACATCTGTAATGTGTGTTAAGTTAAATTATTATTATAATAGAATACGTTTTCCGTCAGCTTGTACGGCATATAATTTGGCATTCACCATCAATATAGATGAAGGAATCTCAAAAGTCGTGAAGGTAGAAAAATAAAGTAATTTTCCATTTTCATCATTCTCTCTGAGTTCAAAAGCCACAGCTTCATCTCCGTTTTGGATGGAGACCTTGCGTCCTGCCAGCTCTGCCTTGATAGCTTTGGTTATCTTCTGATTTTCTTTGAATTGAGTGTAATATCCGACATCTCCAACTGCCGAATAGCGGTAGTCGTTCTGTGGAAACTCACTTTTCTTTCTATCTTCGATGTATTGGAAAGCGTGTTTCGGGGCGGGGAATTGTGCCATGTATTCTTTTGCTTCCCAAATCATCGCATCACTTACATAGTATTTGTATGTTCCATACTGTTCGATAGTCGTATTGACAGGTTCGAAGAATCCCCACATCTCGAAAAAGTCTGTCAGGTTCTGATTGGCGGCTTTACTTGCCATTTTGGCAAATTCAAGTTGCTTTTTCCCGGGATCTTCACCTTCGGTCATATTCACTTCACGCATCAGTTTGAAAAGTGTCTGCCAGAAATCAGTTTTATATTCGCATCGATGATAGTAAATCCATAATTGCCAGTTCATTCTCATATGCGTTTCTGTGTCTTCGTTCTGGTGGGTTGCGTCTCCCATATTATACCAAGCCTGCCCGTTGGCATAACGGGCGGTTGCAACGCTTCCTAACCCGTTACCACGCGATTTGTATTTTCCTAATTTATAGATAATGAAATTAGAGAACAGATTATTAGATGATTCGGTAGAACTGGCCCAGTTAATAGCTGCCTGATGAACATGGCCAATTTCATGAGCTGGTCCCCACGCGTTATCTTCCGCTGCCATTACATTATCTTCCAACAAGATATTGCCTAAGTAGGTATAGACAAATCCGATTTGATAGTCAGAAGCCCACATATAACTTCCTTCCGGTGAGATGGCAAATAAATGGTTGTTGACTTGTGATGGGCGTACATCGTCAATTCCCATTAATTCTTGTTGCCAGCCGACAATGTTATCCCATAGATGGATAGCTGAGAGGATGTTGTTGGGTACATATTCCAATAATTTGTTGCGGTGGAAATAGAACATGATCTTTTCACCGCGTATGCAGAAGTATTTGTGTGTTGATTTTTTCAATAATTCAGCGTATTTTTCGTCTGTCTTATGTTCTTTCAGGTCGAAGAAACCGTTCACTGTGCCACTTCCGAGTGGTATGTGAATTTTGATGGGTTTTGCTGTATTTGAAGTCAGTTCGGTGTTGTACATGACAAACAATTGTCCTTCTCCTTTCATAGTCAGTTTGTTGACTCCGGGATTTAGCATATAGACATCGCCTGAAGAAGCTGTTTGCTTGTATTCTGTTCCTGTTTCCCAAATACACTGCATTGAAATATTCTGTCCGTATGTGTCACCAACCAATACGATGATATCGTCTCCTGCCTTGACGGATATACCAGTCGGATTGTCGAGATCACTATATTTCTTAGTCATTAATTTATCCGCCCATTCAGCAATATTACTGTATGGTTCATAGCTGCGAATGCGAAATTCTTTTTCCCATTTGTCGTATGTATTGTCACGAACCGCTTCTGCTATTCTGACGAAATAGTCTGGCAGAGCTTGTATCTGTTCGTTGGTGACGTTGTTCTTTATTTCCGTACAAGTTATATCGGTGAATACGGTAAGAAGTTGTTTATCCAGTGTTTTATCCGTATTTGTTTTGTAAAATTCCATTTCATCACAGCTTACAAAATCACCCAGACCGCTTAATACTTCGAATTTGATTCCGGTCGCTTTTATGCCTTCTGAAAATGAAACTTTGGAAGGAGCATTCTGCTCTTTAAAGTCATATTCTCCCTGTAATGTATAATCTGATCGGTCAGGATTGGTTGTTGTATATACTTTGACCTTTCCGAAGTTTCCATTACCGGATCGTGTATAATAAATTAAGTAGTCTATTTCCGTATCTCCTTTAAAATAGTATTCCAGCGTGACAGGGAATTTGGCGGATTGTCCCCACGGAGTGTGGAAAGGGGCAGCTCCATCAGTTGAAAATTTGCCATCATATGTATTTTCAATATCCTGTCCCTCCTGATGCTCACTCGCTTTGCCTCCGGTTGGTGTAACCTTGATGTCACCCTCAACAATTACTTCGCCTTTGGCATATTGATTAACGGTGATAGTATAGGTAGCAGTAGTTGATGTTACTTTTATGTTGGCTGTTCTTTTGGTTTCGCCTGTATTTTCATTCACTGTAATTCTCAGGAAAGTTCCTTCTGCTGCTGTCTTTTGTTTTGAGCATTGTAGCCAGTTTGCTTCATAAGAGACACTCCATTGAGCTAACTCCATAGATGTGTTAATTGGAATCTGGACAGACGTACTTGATTTATCCAGATTTTGTATCAGATATTCTTCACTGATACTGAAGGAGCTATTTATAATCGATTTTTCGGTATCCTTGCATGCCAGTGAAACTGTGAATAGAGTAAAAAGGGCTAACAGGTTAGTAATGAATCTTTTTATTGTCATTTTTTTGCTGTATTAGTTTTTAAGATAGATGAGGTATAAAAGGGTGAATCAAAAGTCTGACTCACCCTTTGTCTCTCATTTATTATTCGGACAGTATGAACAGACTAAATTCGCTCCATACAAAGAAGGAACCACTGGTCCAGTTGCTTTCACATTCAAAGCGTAAGGTGTTGGCAGCATTGTCTATTGAAACGTCGGGAGAAACATAAACTCCTGCAGCACCTGACGGGAGACCATCTTCATCCCACGCAAAACGCTTGTAAAGTTGTAAATTGTTCTCATTCGTTCCTGTATATAAATTGAACCATGCCAAAGCGGCATTTCCGTTATTTGATCTGTTTGTATAGGTGAAACGGAATGTCTTAGTTGATACGGGCAATTTTACTTGAACATAATGCTTGTCGGCAATTGATACACTCCACGCGCTGTGGAAGTAGGTACCTATATCTCCATCCAATAAATTAGCTAAGGAACCTTCTGACGGTTCTATTGCATTACTGGAAAGCATGTCCGCTGTCAGACTGTATTTTTCAACAGATGCAACCAGTATAAATGGATTCGTGTCGAATTCGAAACCGTCTTTTCCATTAATTTCCAGAATCTTTATACCCACATTTCCGGAGGTCTTCGTAAATTTAGGGATATTAACCTGAACAGAAGATGTGTTTCCAGGCTCAAATGAGATGATGTCCGAAACTAACGTTGCTCCTTTTAAGGTAGTAGTCGTTTCATCAATTGCTACTTTACAGGTGAAATTCCATTGGTTTTCGACTTGCAATCCTAAAGCAAGATCAATGATACCTCCACTTTGTGATAAATATTTAGTCACGGTTCCTGAACTGGATTCAGTGACTGAAAGAGATGGAGTAATAATCTCCGGTTTCAGAACTAATGTGTTCTTATCTGCCAGGATGGAATCGGATGTACTGGTCAGCATGATTGGAAGAACACACGTTTGTCCCTCTTCAAGAGTCTGCTCAAAGATTTCTATCTCGTTGGTATTCAGCTGTAAATTGATGATCTTATAGGTTTCAGCAGAAGAATAATCGAGTTCTTCTATGTTGAACGAATAACAATTGGCAGGCATTGCCACATAGTCCAAACCTCTCTCGGAGATATACTTCTCAAAATTGACTGCATCCATTGCACCGATATGGGCAGAAGCTGTCAATGTGGGTTGACTTCCGGATTTAATGACCGTTATTGAATAGTTAGTAGCCTCTCCTGTTTTATAAAGATCTACGGCTTGCTCACCGGTGGTCTGCAGTGATAGTATTTTCTCATATTCCTGCGGATAGGTATCGTCATAATTGTCGCAGGAAGTATTCATCAGAATCATCCCGCACAAACACAATGCTATTGATATATGTTTCATATATATTCTATATTGTTATGAATGAATAAAAAATAATTAATATCCGGGTGCTTGTACCATTTGCGGATTTTTGTATACTTCGTTGTAGAATACCGGATTCAGGTACATGCGGTTTTCCCACACATAAGGTGCATCAACTGTAGTTCGTTTATTAAATTCTTCGAATGTGGGACTTTGAACTTCTGCATTCAATCCTTCCCGTTTGTTTGCTCCAAAGTACTTGGCTCCTTCTGCCCAACGGCGGACATCGAAGAAGCGGTGACCTTCGTTCCATAATTCAACAAAACGTTCATTGTGTACCCAGTCTTTTATTGTCATATTATTTGTGACATCAGCCAATGTTAATTTAGGGATTCCGGCACGTTCACGAACAGGATTTAGTGCATCAATGGCTTCCTGCGTATTTCCTAATGCTGCATGGCATTCTGCTACGTTTAGGTAGAGTTCGGCCAGGCGGAATAAGATAGTAGGTGCGCTTGTTCCGCTTGTAGAACCGCCGGCTGTATAGAATTCAGTTACCGGATCAACAAACTTTTGTGTCAGGAACCCTGTGACACTATGGTCACGATTGAATAGAGACGGATTGTAACCGTGCATTTCCGAATTCCTCATTTCCAGTTTCAGGGGAGAACCGGCCGCAAATTTAGTTCCGTAGTCACCACCGTCAAAAGCCATCCATGCATAGAAACGAGGTTCACGACCCACATTCAGTTTGATAATATCTTCACGTGAAGAGATACCGGCTGACTCAAACCATTCAGAGGAAGGAGTAAAGTCGAGGTCTTTTTCAGGTAGTTTCCCGTTAGCTGTATAGAAATGTTCGAACGTATATAATGTAGGAGATACACCACTATAACCAGCATGCCATGTTCCATCCGATTTCTTCAGAATACGAAGCGGATAACGGGAATAAAAATCAAACTGGTTGGATAATCCCCAGATAATTTCTTTGTTTCCTTCAGATTCACGTGTACTTACGGCATAGCGCATCTTCATTACGTTTTTCAGGAATTCTTTATTATCTTCCACATCTGCTACTCCGGGAACAAAAGGTAAGTTCAGGGATTGTCGGGAGTAATATTCGTCGTCATCGTAAAGTTCACGGTCACCGGAAGTTGTAGCTAATGTAAGTGCTTCCTGACATGCGGCAAGTGCTCTTTCCCATTTGCTCTTGTCATAAGTATTGCTTACCAAAGCTTTACCGTAACCCGGAGTCTCGAAATTCTCATTCTGCCAGTTAGGGTAGGGGAAACTTCCGTTCCATAAAGGAGATGCGGCATAAAGTAACAAACGTGCTTTTACAGCTTTGGCTATAGTAGATGTAGCGCGTCCCCATTCATTGGTAACGGTGCGGTTGGCAGGAAGTACTTTGGCGGCTTCATCCAGCTGGTTCGCAATCCAGTCTACACAATAGTCAAAGTGAAAACGTCCATTATACTCTGACGTTGGGGTATCCATCGGAATGTACGAGTCTGTAATTGGGATGGGACCATATCTTCTTAAAGTAGCGAAGTGGTAATAAGCTACCAGGAATTGGCATTCGGCTCTCCATTGTTCCTTTTCTGCATCAGATGCGATGTCGCTTCCCGCATTTTCCAACTTTTGCAAAAACAGATAACATTGTCCTATATATTGGTAAGTAGTTCCCCACAGCCAGTCTTGGTTAGTGGATGATGCAGTGTTAAATGCATAGGCCCCCCAATAACCATCTGTGTTCCATGAATAAGGCAATACATATTCGTCTGTTGTAGAGTTTATTTCCCCCAGATACGCACTGGGCAAGTCTGTACCGACACCTCCATAACAGGAATAAAGGAATCCTAAAGCCCGGGTGGGGCTTGACATTGCGTCATCGATATTGGGTTGTTCGGGTGGAACGACGTCTAGATAATCACATGAGGTTAAGCCCAATGCAGTGATAATAACTGCTATACTTATATTTTGAAAGATGCGTGTTAGTTTCATATTTTTTCTCATAATAAATTAGAATTGAAGTTGAATTCCGACATTGACAGTCTTTTGCATAGGATAACTGTTCCAAGAAGACAGTTCAGGATCCCAAAGGTCAAACGGACTAAAGGTGAATAGATTGGCTGCGCTGACGAAAATACGTCCGTAAGGTATCTTATATCCTACTTCTACATTCTTCAATCGGAGGAAAGAACCATTTCTCAACCAGTAACTACTGTTCACTGTATTGTTGGCAACGTCTGTTGCAAGTAATCCCAGACGAGGATATTTGGCATCCCAATTCTGTTTTTCTTCCGACCAGTAATTATCGGCTATGTATTTTAATACATTTCTGTTACCGACGGCTATTCCTTCTTGGAAAGGGTCAATACCGTTTGTCATGATAGAACGCAGAGCAGAGCCACTGAAGAAGACACCAAAATCAAACTTTTTGTAGTTGACAGTTCCGCCAAATCCGTATTGTAAGCGTGGAGTACTTCCATATTTGGAGATCATCGTCTGGTCATCCGAATCAATGATACCATCACCGTTAAGGTCACGATATTTAATATCTCCGACCTTGGGTGTAGAACCCAAATTCTGGGCAGGGCTGTTATCTATTTCTTCTTGTGACTTGAATAAGCCTTCTGCTATGTAGCCGGTAATACGTGAATAAGGTTTTCCGGTTTCTGACTTCCATATTGTCGGATATTTCGGTTCATCCACATAGACCATTTTATTTTTGTTGTAGGTGAAGTTGGCTTGTAGACTGACAGACAAATCTCTGGAGAAGTTATTGGCATAATTAATACTGAATTCTACTCCCTTATTATCCATTTTACCAATATTACTCCAAGGTTTGGCAATATGATAAGCCAGCGATTGCGGCCATGCTTCACGGTTCATGAAGATGTCATAACGCTTGTCGTAGAAATAATCGAAGGTAAATGTCCAGTTGCGGAACAATGTAAAATCAATACCTATATCGAGCTTCTTTACTTTTTCCCATCCCAAACCGGACATGGCGTAGTATGCCATCTGAGGACCTCCTAATTGGTAGTCCATATTTTGTCCGGAAGTCCATTTCAGATAAGACAGGTCGTTGTTTGTAATCTTGTCTATATACAGGTAATAACTTCCGCCGGCTTTTGCCAGGTCATCGCTACCTACAAGACCGTAGGAACCTCTGACCTTGAGATTGTCCACTACATTTTTCATTGGTTCGAAGAAAGCTTCATTGCTTATTACCCATCCTAAAGAGACGGCAGGGAAGAATCCGAAACGGTCTTCTTTGGCCAGACGTTCGGTCCCGTTGTAACCGAAGTTAAACTCAAACAGATAGCGTTGTCCGTAATCATAAGTAAGACGTCCGGAAAGGCCTTGATTACGGTTGGGTAACACGTCGCTTCTGTATTCGCGTTGTTTGTAGAGTAACATGGCACCTACATTATGCAGACCGAATTGACGGGCGTAGTTTAGGTTGAACTGTAATTCAAATGTTTGGTCGGAAGACTTTCCGATAGCCGACTGACTGATATAATCGCTGCCATTCGAATTTAGCAGTTCCAATTCATAATTCGTATTTTCCAGGTCGGTTTCATCGTAGCTTCCGCTTTTTATGCGATAATAATAAGGGGCAATGCTACGATCAAAGTAAAAACTTGACCAGGTTTTGAAATTTACAAAAGCATTAATTTTAAGCCCTTTAGTGATAAAATCCAAATCCTGGTCTATCTTGATAACTGTGTTAAGTGTATTTTCGTTCGTTTCGGCAAAGGATGTCATCATCCTGGCATAAGGGTTCGTGTATAAGGTACTTCCTGAGATGATGTTATTGCCGTACATGATACGCCCGTCCTGACTTGGATAAGTAACCGGAAATTCTATGGGGGTAGTAGTCAGAATCTGTTTGAACAAATCCTTGCTTGATACATTCGGGCTTTTTTTCTGACGGATCTGAGCGTTCATATTCATTTTGATTGTTGTCGTCGGCGTCAGTTTATAAGCAATATTATTCTGGAAGGTATAGTTCATTATATTAATATTGTTGTTCCATGAATATGCTTTCCCTGTGTTCAGCAAGCCTGAATCATGGCTGACATCCAAACTCATGTAATATTTAACTTTAGAACCACCACCGGAAATGTTGACGTTGGCACGTTGGCGCATACTCATGTTTTTGAACAATACGTCTTGCCAGTTTACATCGGGGTATAGGTATGGGTTGACTCCGGATGCCGTGCGTTCCATGTCTGTAGCACTGTATTTGGGTGTAGCGGAAGAGTTTCTGGCTAATGAAGCTTTATTATACATATCCATGTAAGTAGCTCCGTCTACAAATTCCGGGAACTTGTCTAAGTAGTTGAAAGAGTTTTCCGCTGTAACGTTGATGGATGTTTTACTGTTGTATTCTCCTCCTTTAGTTGTGACGATCATTACACCGTTAGCTCCGCGTGAACCATAGATAGCGGTGGCAGATGCATCTTTAAGGATAGAGAAGCTTTCAATATTCTCGGCTGGCACATAATTAAGGTCACCGGATGATATTTCTACATCATCCAATAAAATCAGAGGAGTTGCTCGTCCACCAAAAGTACCGATACCGCGAATGTAAAATTCGGCACCGGAGCCAGGCTCTCCGGAGTTTGTTTTTGCGATGACACCCGCCAACTTTCCGGCAAATGAGTTGGACAGGGTAGATGACGGCAGTTTGAGGCTGGCACCTTTTATACTTGTGATAGCTCCTGTTACGCTGACCTTCTTTTGGGTACCGGAACCGACTACGACAACTTCATTCAAGGTATGATCGTCTCCTTCCAGTACAATTTTGATATTCCCTAGATCTTCTACAGGAACTTCACGAGTTTTATATCCGATGTAAGTTACGACAAGGATCGTCTTATTGTCGGGTATGGAAAGACTAAAATTACCATCAATATCCGAGATTGTACCGGTGTTCTTGTCACCTTTAATCGTGATGTTAGCTCCAATGATGGGGCTATCGTCCACTGCGTCTATAATAGTACCGGTTACAGTACGTTTTTTCTTTTGTTGGGTGTTATTCGTTTTTTGTACGTTAAGAATAACCTCTTTGTTTTTTACGATATAGCTAATACCGCTGTCTTTGAAAACTTCATCCAGAATCTCGTCAATAGGACCATTGCAATTAATGTCTTTCCGTTGTTTGTCTTCGAGATCTGCTGCATTGTAGAAGAACGTGTAGTCGCTGTTTTTTTCTATAAGCTGGATAGCTTGCATAATAGTGATTGATTGCCCCTTGATAGATATGTGTCCCTGAGCTCCAAGAGCGGACAAGGGGTAAAAGAGCAAAACGAGTGCGATATGCTTCAGATATCGCCTCCGGTAACAACTGTGATTTTTTTTCATGATTTAACTTGTTGTGAGGTTAAATATTGGGTTAATTATTAGAAATATGGTTAATTATATATTACTATTTTACTATTCTGTTTTTTGTATGTAAGGTTAAGGCTGAAACAAAGCTTCTCTATTACGTCATCCAATGTTTCATCATAACGGATGCTACCTGTGAATGAAGATTGTTTAGTAAACTTTCCTTCTAGAATTATATTTGATTGGTATATTTGATTTACAATTGAAATGAGCTGGGGTAATGGGGTTTCTTTGAAGTTGTATCTTCCGTCCTTCCAATTGATATCCATTACATTCTCAACTAATGTTTGTGCATTGTTTGGATTATACATTACCTTTTGCGATGGAGACATGATAATTTTCTCTCCTGTAGATTCTACATTAAATTCTATTTTACCATGAAACAGCGTGATTTCATTTTTTTCAGCATTAGTTTGCTTGATTTGAAAACAGGTTCCCTTTACTTCTATAAAAGCTTTATTAATATGTACTTGGAAGAAACTGCCTTCATGTTTATATACCTCAAAAAATGAGTTGCCTTCTAGCCATACTTCTCTTTTTTTGTTAAAGGCTTTTGTGTATTTAATGGAACTACCTGATTCCATCCATACTTTTGTACTGTCCGGTAAAACGTGCATTTGGTTTTGTTGTGCTATCACCATTATAAATTCGTCGTTAATATTATCTCTGACTGAATTCATCCAAAATCCTCCTATTGTTAGTAAAAGAGCGAGTGAAGCTACGGCAAAATACCATCTTAGTTCTGTTAGAACTTTGTTTCTTTTCCTATCTACACATCTTGCTTTTACTCTTTCCCATATCTGTTCTTTTATTTTAAAATCTATAGCTTTATTTTCTGATTCATTCCATTGTATTTTAAGTTCTCTATCCACTGATTCCAGGTCAGCATAGCTTCTTCGCTGCTTTTTAGTCAGCCGTCCTGCCAGCAAATCTTTAATCAAACTCATCTTTGTATCTTTATCCATCCTATCTTACTTTGTTATTATTCTATTTATTATTACTCGTATATTATAAATACACTTGAGTTAAGTCTACCCCCACATCCCTTCGATAAAAAAAATAGCAAAACTATCATTAAAATCATAATAAGCTAATATTCAACAAATTAATCACTAACCAAAAAGAAGTTTTTTTTTCGAAAAGTCATTTTTTTATCTTAGTTCTAACAGAACTTAGTTGAAATTAATAATTAGAATAGATTTTGAAGACATTATTAAAGGAAAAAAGGTAACTTTATTATAAATAAAAATCAAAAAAAATGTTGTGGTTAATGGTTATTTCTTTATTTTTGTAACACAATTGAAAAGAGATGGAGGAGACAATAATTCTGGAAAAGGTAAAAGCGGGAGATGCGGCTGCATTTTCTTTGCTGTATGACCTTTATTGGCTGAAGGTTTATAACTTTGCACGACTTTATGTCACTTCATCTTCCGTGATTTCAGAAGTAGTTCAGGATGTTTTTGTGAAAGTTTGGGAGTCCAAAGAGTTTCTTGATATTACCAAGAATTTTGATGGGTTGCTTTTTATGATTACCCGTAATATTATATTCAATTATTCGCGTAGACATTTTAATGAGCTGAATTTTAAAATGACAGTTCTGAAAGGACTTGAAAATTCTTATGATATAGAAGAGGAATTGGATGCTGCTGATTTGAAGAACTATATTGATAAATTGATTTCGCAACTTCCGGCCAGACGGCAGCAGATCTTTAGAATGAGCCGCGAAGAGCATCTATCTAATCGGGAAATCGCGGAACGTTGTGCAGTCAGTGAAAAAGCAATAGAACGGCAGATTACCTTAGCATTGAAGTTCATCAAAGAGAACCTTCCTTTATTTGTTGTATTTATGGGATAAAGACTCAAACGTATTCATGCTCATGCTTGAGCCTGAATACGTTTAATTGCCTATATGGTGTTTTTTATTTTTTCAGTTTAAAGAAAGGGTTCTTGCTAATCTTGACATCCGAAGGTTTCATATTTTCAATTTTAACAGTACGTCCTAATACATCCCCTTCAATCTTATTGTTTGAAATAACCACAGATTTACATGCTTCCAGCGTAATACCTTCTTTACGATAGTGATAAGGCTGGTAAGTCGTATCACGTATGAGTGTATTGGAGGAGAAGGTGAGTCCGTCTACCGACCGTGCGAAGAGAATCGGATAATCAAATAGGTGGAAGGTATTATCCACAATGCGGATATTGCGATGATAGGGGTACTTCTGTTCCGATGTCGGAATTTCCGGATCAATGCTGATCACGGCTTCACAGAACTGATAAATCGAAGAATTGCAAGGATAACGGAAATCATTGTTACGTATCAGCACGTCTCTGACAGCTCCTGACTCGTACCATGCATTTGCGTCTCCGGCAATCAGAATGGCAGAGCCGCTGGATTCGAATACATTGTTCTCAATAATAACCTTGCCGGGAGTAGATACAAGCAGACCACGTGCCCGGCAACTTCCGAAATGGCAGTTGCGTATTTCTGCATCAGGTGTGCAGGTCAGATTCTCTATTACATATCCGGCTTCCACTCCGGCTGGAAGTGGTGCTGATAATTCGATGATAAATTCAGCTTTATTTAGTGCTTCAAATTTATTCATTTTACCAGTAGCTACGGTACGCATGGTTTTATGCTCTATAAATCCGATTGTTTCGTCCGGACGTCCCCATTCCATCCCTTCACTCATGTCCTGCATGAATTTGCATTTGATACGGGTAGGAGAAAGAACTTCCATAATACGGGAACATGTTCCATGGATGTTAATAGGATCATCCATCAATCCTGCCCAACTGCAGTTCTCAATCTTGAGTAATCCGCTGCATCCCATGAAGTGGAAACCGTCGTCATGTCCGCTCAGCACACGTTTCTTGGAAGTGTTAGGGATGATATGTACATCATTGAAAGATATATTCTTGCTATACTGTGACAGAATTCCCAGTCCGCAGGTATGGAATAGTTTTACGTTTTCTAGTTTTGTGTCCATGCTGTGGTAAATGAAGATACCGGCGTGGTCTCTGGTGCTGTGTCGTAACACAAGGACCGTACCCGGCGCAGGGAAGAATTTATCAGCCTCCTTTTTAGGATCGGATAAGCGTATTAATCCAGGTTTTACTTCTGTTGCATCGTATGAGCGCCAGCCTAAGTTGTCACCTGTATTTGGCAGGACGAGATGGGTGTCGGGATCAAACTGCATGATCGCCCAAAGACTGCTTTTCCATCCTTCACCGACAAAAGTCAGTCGTTTGTTTTCTATGATATAAGGATATTGGTGGGAGTCGATTTCGATCTCAAGGTATCCGGAGGTAGATTGAGTGACAATACCTTGCGCAGTTAATGGGATTTCCCAATCGACGGAGAAGTTCTTTAAGGTAATGTTCCGGCAATGATCCAAAGTGAATGGCTGCATCCGGCCATGCATAATAAACTCAGAACCATTACCGTCAATCGTCAGATCATTGATCTGCTCCAATAGCACGGCGAGAATTTTGGGATTAACATCGTAGGTGTTCGTTTCGTGATAATCTTTTTCGATAGCATGTTGTGCCCAGAAGTCATATCTTCCTTTTGGAAAGACAAGTGTGGAACCTGGATATTGCTTGCAAGCATCGATTGCCTTTTGTATAAATGGCACTGCGTTGATACGGCTGTCGGGTTTCAAACCGAAATCGGATACGGAAATAATCTTGCTTGCCGAAATGCTGTTTGCACAAAGTAAAAGTGCAGATAGTAAGCATGTCTTTAATGATAGGAATGTTCTCATGTGTTTTTATAGTTTAATTGGGGTAAATAGGTAAAATCTAATGTTTGTGTTTTTCCCAGACACCTCTGGTGAAATCCGGTATTTCTACAGGAATACTTCCGTTCAATACCGACTTCTCGCTTAATTCGGTGATACACGACCATTCGGCTGCATCATAAACGTCCATGTCAAGGGGCAGTCCGTTGCGCAGGCAATATATTAACCGATAATCCATTACATAGTTCATTTCGTTCGGTAATCCTTTACGATGTGCTTCCTCGCCGATGGTGGCGCTAAAAGGGTGTTTATAGAGAGTTAATACTTGTTCAAGTGCTTCGCCTTCAAGCGGAGTATCTCCATGAGAATCCAGGGCAATGCATGGTACCGGATATTTTTGTGCAAAGCCGAGTGTGCCGCATACTGTTTGCAGGCGACTGTAAGGGCGGGGAGTCGAAACATTATACTGAAGCATGATCGTTTTCCCTTTGGCGGTATGGATAAGCGTGGTGTTGACATCTCCCAGTTTATACTTTTGACGGGCTTCCGGTGAGTTCTCTCCGAATCTTTTCCGCGCATACTCGCTCATGCCGGCCTGATGGGTGGACATGGATACGAGATATTCCATCCTGTCATTGCGGTGGATGTCGAGGATTTGACAGGCAGGCCCTAGTCCGTGGGTGGGGTAGGGATTGCCTGTATGTTCGATACTGTATCTTTTTCCCCAGTGATTGTGGTAACCGCCTTCGCTCTCTTCGGCAAAATACATGGAACGGAGATCGTGAATATATGCTCCTTCTACATGCATTATTTCTCCGAGTACACCTTGACGTGCCATTTCGAGAGTAGTCAGGGCAAAAGGGTCATAACAGCAATTTTCCAGCATGATACAGTGGCGTCTTGTCTTTTCTGCTGTATCGACCAGTTGCCAGCATTCGGCTATATTCATGGCGGCAGGAACTTCGATAGCTACATGTTTGCCGCATTCCATTGCATAGGTTGCCATTTGGGTGTGAGTGAGCCAGTCTGTACAGATAAAAATTAAATCCAGATCGTTGCATTCACACATCTTTCGCCAGCCGCCTGGTCCGGTATATCCCGTGGCTTCGGGGTGCTTTGCTTCTTTGAGTATGAGTTGGGCTTTGTTCAAGTTACCTTCCCTGATTTCGCTGAGAGCTTTGATTTCGGTTCCTTCTATTTGCAGATAACGTTGCAGGGTGAGTAGCCCTCGATTCCCCAATCCTATGATTCCGATGCGGACAATTGGGATAGGGGGGTGTGCCAATTGCAGTACGTGTGATTGCGTTGGAGAATCTTCCATGTTCTTAGAGGTTTAAAGTTATACAAAAAAAGATAATCTAATTTCTCAGATTCTCTTTGAAGAGCGGAAGACGGGGCTCAAACCCGCGACCCTCAGCTTGGAAGGCTAATGCTC
>OGPT01000748.1_pt1 | contig 33151 bp, 24 predicted proteins | sample 1552951 | NCBI WGS metagenome assembly OGPT01 (sample SAMEA2580224, study PRJEB22360) | human gut metagenome | biome: human gut; feature: human-associated habitat; material: faeces | place: Denmark | collected 2008/2010
CTTGCATGTGTTAAGCACGCCGCCAGCGTTCATCCTGAGCCAGGATCAAACTCTCGTTAAAAGTGTTTGTATCCAGTTCAGAATCAACATACTAGCTAATTCTTCCCTTTTTACTGTTGTTTGGTTTTTAACCGTTCGCTCGACTGCCTCAAGCTCAAAACTTCGTTTTTCGCTTTCGTGGCTTCGCCAATACTCACAAGCATCACTTTCTGAAAGCAAGCTTTCAAAACTGCTGCTTTGTTCGTGCAGTCTTCGCTTTTCGAAAATCTTCTCTTAAAGAAATTTTCAAGGGTTATTGTTGTCTATTGTTCAATTATCAAGGTTCTTTTTGCTGTTCTTTTCAAGCGACAGCTTTTATATTTTATCAAAAGCTTTTCTCTTTGTCAAGAACTTTTTTATTTTTCTGTTTCGTTTGATTTGGAATTTTCATATCCGCCTCTAGCGACAGCTTGTCTATACTATCACATTCAGATCATTCTGTCAACAACTTTTTTTGATTGATTTTCAATCTTTCCAATCACTTCCAACCAGGAATGTCCCTCCTCCGCGTCTTCTCTGCTCTTCCGTTCTTTTGTTGCTCTCAGTGCTGTTCCTCAGCGACGAATGTTATCTTACCATGCCTGTTCTTAATTGTCAATATTTTTTATATTTTTCATGCAATTCTGAATATTCTGATAATTCGTTTTGTTTCTGCAAGACTATTTCTTTCACAATTATAACGGATACAGCTTTATATAGTAGAAAGTTTTTCAGGAGCCAAAAGAATCCGCATGCATTTGGCAGAATGCACACGGACTTTCAATTTTAAAGCATCTCGAACCTTTCTCCCAGAAATTCGGACTGACTTCAATCTCATCTGAGAGAATCTTATATCCATGCTCTTTGCAATATGTATAATCTTTCTCTAACTCTTCTGACCGATATGCAATATGATCAACCCTGGTTGTCGCACCTCCCGGAAGCTGGTCTCTCTGAGAAATTTCATACATCTTTCCGTCTGACGGATTCTCTAAAAAGTATACATTATGTCCACCTTTTCCCGGAAATTTTCCGGCAACTCTGAATCCAAGCATTTCTTGATACCACTTTGCATTTTTTATAAAATATTCCCTTTTCACATAATCTTATTTTGAGTATAATCATCTTTACAGCTATATTTTCAAAAAGATGTTGGGGTCAAAAGCCCCCAACAATGATGCCAACGGATTGTTTCGTGCTACGCACTCCCACAATCCTACCCGCTATTCGCATATCATGGTGCTTACGCCCCACTTTTATGCTACTTTACCAGTAATACACTTGCTTTCTCTACTTGATAGCAAGTGCATAGATTCAAGGAGTACTAATATGTTCCATTATTATATGTTCAACAAACCATTTGGCTGCGTTACTGCACGTCGCGACACTCTTTACCCAACTGTTATGGATTATTTTTCAGAACTGCACAATGACCATCTGAATCCTGTCGGACGTTTAGACCGTGAGACAACCGGTCTTTTGCTCATTACAGATGACGGTAATTGGAATCAACAGCTCACTCATCCTGCCTATCATAAGAAAAAGACTTATCTTTTTACCGTCCTCGGAGACCTGACAGAAGATCGACGCCAGTTCCTGGAAAATGGAATTTTGCTAAAAGGATCTCCTGTTCCTACTTCTCCTGCAAAGATCACTCTTTTCAAAAAAGATACTCTTGCTAATATTCTTGATACGCTGCATCCAGAAGTGCAGAATGCAGTCCGTACTAATCTGCCTTCCCATCCGGTTACCTATGGAGAAATCACCATCAGTGAAGGACGTAAACGTCAGATCCGCCGTATGATGAAGGCTGTTCACTGCTGCGTGATCGAATTAAAGCGGATTTCTATTGATGACATTCATTTAGATGAATCCCTTGCCCCTGGAAAATGGAAAGAAATTTTCCCCTTTGAAAAAAATTCTCCTGTTTAAGAGATTCCATGGACTCAGCAAACTTTTTGTCTGTTACTCACATAAAGAAAGATCAGGAAACGAGATTGCCTTACTCTGCTTTCCCGATCTCCTGATCCTTCTATTTTTCTGCTCTTTCCTGCTCTATTCTTTTCTGATTTTTTATTCTTTCCTACTCTATTCTTTTCTGAGCTTTTTATTCTTTCCTACTCTTTTTTCTTTACATTTCAGATTTTCCATACCTGGTTCAGGCTGCTTTTTTATCTGTTCATTCAGCCTGCCATATAACTGGGTCATCCGATATAGCTTATGAACTATCTTTTTATCAAATGCTCCCTTTTCCATCTGCCAGGTCCAGTTTCCACCCAATGTGGAAGGCATATTAATTCTTCCACTTCCGTCAATTCCCAGAATATCCTGTATCGGTGTCACGCATAATTGTGCTGCACTTCCCATTGCAAGCCGCATAAAATCCCACGTCAATGTATCATCATCCAGCCTGGAAACACCCATATATTCTTTTGCAAAATCACGGCTTTCTTTATCCAGTGTGCGATACCATCCTCTGGTCGTATCATTATCATGCGTTCCCGTATAAACCACACAATTTTCAGAATATCTGTGAGGAAGATAAACTGATTCCCCGCTTGGATCAAATGCAAACTGAAGCACCTTCATTCCCGGGAATCCACTTTCTTTCAACATCTGAAGGACACTCTCTGTCAGAAAGCCGAGATCTTCCGCAATAATTTCCGGTCTTCCAAGCTCTTTTTCAATGGCCTGAAAAAGTTTCATTCCCGGTCCGGGCATCCATGTTCCATTTTCCGCAGTCGACTCACCGTATGGAATTGCATAATATTCATCAAATCCTCTGAAATGATCGATCCTTACAACATCATAGCGCTGAAAACAGTACCGGATTCTCTGAATCCACCATGCGTACCCGGTCTTTTGATGATACTCCCAGTTATATAATGGATTTCCCCAAAGCTGTCCCGTCTTTGCAAATGCGTCCGGTGGGCATCCTGCTACTCTAATCGGATTATTTTCTTCATCAAACTGAAATAATTCAGGTGCAGCCCATGCATCTGCACTGTCAAAAGCCACATAGATCGGGATATCACCTATGATCTGAATTCCCTGTTCTTTTGCATAAGTATGCAGCTTTTTCCACTGCCGATCAAATTCATACTGCTGGAACTGATAGAAGCCGATCTCATCTTCCAGTTCTTCCTTTACTTTTTCAAGTGCAGTTTTTTCCCTTTTCTTTAAAAGCTCTTCCCATTCGCTCCAGCTTTTTCCCTCATGGGCGTCTTTAATTGCCATATACATGCAATAATCTTCCAGCCAGAATGCATTTTCTTCGAGAAATTTTTCGTACTTATCATTTTTCTGAAATCGTCTGTATGCCTTTTTCAGAATCTTAAATCTGTTCTGATATATTTTTTCATAATCAATCTTTTTCTGTTCTTTACAGCGTACTTCCTTACACTCCTTCTTTGTCAGAAGTCCCTCTTTCACCAGCGTCTTCAGATCAATAAAATACGGATTCCCGGCATAGGTAGAAAATGACTGATATGGTGAATCACCATATCCGGTCGGACCAAGCGGCAGGATCTGCCAGTAACTCTGCCCCGCCTTTTTCAGTTGATCTACAAATTTGTATGCTTCTTTTGAAAAGCACCCTATTCCATATTTTGATGGCAGCGAAAATACCGGCATCAAAACTCCACTCGCTCTTTTCATTTTATTTCCTCCAGATCTTTCGCCGTTACAGTTTCCAGATATCCTGATTATACTCTTCGATCGTTCTGTCAGAAGAAAAGTATCCGGCTTTTGCAATATTGATCAGTGCTTTCTTTGCCCATGCTTTCTGATCTGCATATGCCTCCAGTGCTTCTTCCTTCTTTTCTTTATAAGCATCAAAATCAAGCAGTGTCATAAACCAGTCTTTACTGATGATCTCATGCTGAAGTCTTTCCAGATTCTCCTTCTGTCCTACTGCAAGCACTTCCTTGCTCGTGATAAAATCAACTGCAGCTTTGATCGCAGGATTCTTTTCATAAAATTCTTTTGAAACGTAATCAGCTTTTGCATAATGTTCGATCACTTCATCACTGGAAGCTCCAAATACAAAAATGTTGTCATCTCCCACCAGTTCATGGATTTCTACATTTGCACCATCTTCCGTTCCGAGAGTCACCGCTCCGTTCAGCATAAATTTCATATTTCCTGTTCCGCTTGCCTCTTTTGATGCAAGTGAGATCTGCTCAGAAATATCACATGCCGGAATCAGTTTTTCAGCTTTCGTTACGTTATAATTTTCCACCATCACTACTTTCAGGTAAGAACTTACATCAGGATCATGGTTAATGATCTCCTGCAGACAGAGGATCAGATGGATGATATCTTTTGCAATCACATATGCCGGTGCAGCTTTTGCCCCAAAAATCGCAGTTACCGGTGCAGCCGGAATCTTGCCTGCTTTGATTTCCAGGTATTTATCAATAATATATAACGCATTTAACTGCTGACGCTTATACTCATGAAGCCTTTTGATCTGGATATCAAAGATCGTATCCGGGCTGATCTCTATATCCTGCGTTTCTTTCAGGTATCTGCACAGTGCTTTTTTATTTTCTTTTTTGATCTTCACAAGCCTTTCGAGAACCTTTTCATCATCCTGATACTTCAAAAGCTTTTCCAGTTCTGCTGCATCCTTCTTGTACCCTTCCCCGATCAGCGAATCGATCAGTTCTGTCAGAGCTGGATTGCAGTGAAGCAGCCAGCGGCGGAACGTAATACCATTGGTCTTATTATTAAATTTTTCAGGATAGATCTTATAAAAGTTATTCAGTTCCGTCTCTTTTAAAATCTCAGTATGCAGTGAAGCAACACCATTGACACTAAATCCGTAATGCAGATCTATATGTGCCATATGGACTGTATCATTCCGGTCAATGATGGATACGCTCTCATCCTCATATTTTCTTCTTACTTTATCATCCAGAACTTCAATGATCGGAACCAGTTGCGGAACAACCTTCTTCAGATATGCAACCGGCCATTTTTCTAATGCTTCTGCAAGGATCGTATGATTGGTATATGCACACGTTTCTGATACCACTTTCACTGCATCATCCATATCCATGCCACGCAGCATCAGCAGACGAATCAGTTCAGGGATCACCATAGTCGGATGTGTATCGTTGATCTGGATCACCGCATACTCCGGAAGATCATACAGCTTACAGCCTTTTGCAACACATTCATCCAAAATCATCTGTGCTCCCGCACTGACCATAAAATACTGCTGATAAATACGAAGAAGTCTTCCATTTTCATCACTGTCATCCGGATATAAGAACAGCGTCAGGTTCTTCTCAATCTCTTTTTTGTCAAAATCAATTCCATCCTCCACGATCGTCTCATCTACTGAGTCAAGATCAAAAAGATGTAATTTATTTGTCAGATTATTATATCCTGTCACTTCAATATCGTACATTCTTGCTTTGACGTCCAGACCTCTGAAGGATACCGGATATACTATATCGGTCTTTTTAAGCCACGATTTCTTCTCGATCCATGGGTTCGGAGTTTCCTTCTGCAGGTTATTCTTAAATTCCTGTCTGAACAATCCAAGATGATAATTCAGTCCGACACCATCTCCCGCAAGTCCAAGCGTTGCAATGGAATCCAGGAAGCACGCTGCAAGTCTTCCAAGCCCCCCATTTCCCAAAGACGGTTCCGGTTCTATTTCTTCGATCTCGCTTAAATTCTTTCCATGCTTTTCAAGAATTTCTTTTACTTCTTTGTAGATTCCAAGATTGATCATATTATTAGACAATAATTTTCCAATAAGAAATTCTGCCGAAATATAATATAATTTCTTTTTGCTGTCCGTACGCTCTTTTTTTGAAGCCATCTCCTGTACGATTGTCAACAGAGCATCATAAATTTCTTCATTAGATGCCTGTGAAATCTCTTTTCCCAGTATCTGATCCAGCTTTTCCTGCATATTCATAGTCTCTTCTCCTTTTTCATTCCGTTCCATTCTATGGCGATTCCACACCGCCCGTCTTTATCTTATTTTCACAATATGTATTTTAATACTATTTTTTTATCTTTTCTTGCAATATAATTTCATTTTATAGTACAATACTATCATTCTATGATGCCAGTGGCAAAAGGTCTAAGCCCACATGAGCTTGCTCATAGGTGGGTGAAAGACCTTAGGACCCGCCCCGATATGAGCATAAAAGTGGGATGATAATCCCACGATATGCGAAGATTGGGTAGGATTGTGGGAGTGCGTAGCACGGAGCAATCCGTAGGCATCAAAGTCGGGGGCTTTTGACCCCGACATCATTCTATTGTATAAGCAGGCATTATGTGAGTCGATCCTGTCGCTCATCCATGAACCACTCTGAAAGGAGCAGATTTATTTGCAGATCAATAATTATCAGAATTATCACGAAACCAAGCAGCACACAACTGCAGAATTTCCATACAATACTTATCCTTGTTCCATTCCACTGGATTTTACCCGCGTCCCGCTTCACTGGCACGACGAACTGGAACTGATTGTTATAAAAAAAGGGCATGGTCTGATCTCAGTCGATTTTCAGAAAAAGATCGTCAATGCAGGAGACATCATTTTTATCCGTCCGGGCTGTCTTCATTCCATCGAACAACATGAATCCGATTCCATGGAATACGAAAATATCCTTTTACTTCCCGAACTTCTCATCTCCGGGGACAATGATCTCTGTGCCACGCAGTTTCTCCGTCCTCTTATGTCAGGTTCTGTTCCTGTAGAGATTTTTTTTACTCCTGCCGTCCCCTGCCATGGACAGCTTACTGAGTGTATTTGTCAGATTGACCTGTTATGCGAAACCCGTCCTGACGGATGGCAACTTGCATTAAAAGGTTATCTTTTTCAGTTCTTTTACATTCTGATCTCAAATCAGAAAAAAAAGGAACACGCCTCTTCTCCCCGGTTAAAATCTCTCGAAAAAATGAAGCTTGTCCTCAGATATGTAGAAGAACATTATACTGAACCAGTCTCCATTGAAGATATGGCCGCTCTCACTTATTACAGTAAATCACATTTTATGAAATTTTTTAAACTTCATATGGGAACCGGTTTTATCGAATATCTGAATGACTACCGACTTACGATTGCCGGACAGAAACTGAAAAATTCTTCCGACTCCGTTCTTACGATTGCTGAAGAATGTGGCTTTGAACACCTTTCTTACTTCAACCGGCTTTTTAAAAGAAAATATGGAACTACTCCCGGAAAATACAGAAGCGGCTTACACTGAAGCCGCTTCTGTATTTCCAGTTTTTCTGACTCTTTTATTCCTTTCCATGCGGAACGTATTACGGATGATAATATAATTCGATCGGGTCGATCGGATCAAATGGATGCTCCTCTTCCATTTTTTTATTTCTGCCATGACGCTTTAACAATTCACCACTTTTATTATAGACCCAGAATGAGTATACCAGGAATTTGTTGATCTTTCCGATCTTCTCTTTCGTCGTCTTGTTGTAAAGTACTCCACCTGTTTTTAGCGGAGTCTTTTTATGGATCAGGGAGATCAGCTCCGTCTCACAACTGACCGGTTCAGGCAGGATCGTATACCCCCGACCTACACATTCACTTTTATGGGAGTCACTTCCTCCGGTTGTCAGCTTTCCATATTTCTTTGCAAGCTTCATCGCTCCGGCATTGGACTCCGTTGTCTCACAACTGTTAAATCCCTCTACAAAATCAAAACGCTTGATAATCTCCGGTGACTGGTAGAATTTTCTTGCATGCGTAAAACTCATATACTTTTCACCGCATGGATGTGCAGGTCCAAGAACTCCGCCATTACGATGAACCAGATCGATCAACAACGCCAGCGGCATTCCCCGCATTTCCAGCAGACGGATCTTAACTCCTTCCGGCATGATCACCAGGATATGACCCGCATCACGCGTATCATATTCAATCCCTTTCAGTACAACAAAATCTGTATGCTTCTTTCCTTTGATATTCTCTTTCCAGTAACGGTATCCGTTATACGTATCATGATCCGTGATTACCATTCCCTGGAATCCCTTTTTCTTCAGAATTTCAATATACTCTTCAATCCCGACTCTGCTGTCTATTGAGCCTTCTTTTACATGACAATGCATATCAATCTTCATACGCACAGCCTCCTTTTCTGAAAGAATCCACTTCCATACCTGTTATTCTTCCCCTGATTCATCCTCGTCATAATAGTCCTCATCCTCTATTTCAGGATCTTCGTCATCCAAATAGTAATCTTCATCTATTTCAGGATCTTCGTCATCCAAATAGTAATCTTCGTCTATTTCAGAGTCTTCCTCATCCAAATACTCGTCTTCCTCTGTCTCAGGGTCTTCCTCATCCAAATCCCCTTCTTCCTCTGTCTCAGGGGCTTCCTCATCCAAATAATAATCTTCTTCTATCGTGGAATCTTCTTCATCAAAATAATACTCCTCTTCCTCCACTTCAGATGCGTCTTCCTTTTCCATCTGGTCCTCTTCCACCATCTGGTCATCCTCTTCTACTTCATCGATCCAGTTTCTTGCTCGTTCCACATCATTTTCTGTAGAATTATTTTCACGGATCTTTTCCGCTGTCTTCAGATTGCTCTTTTTCTGCTTACCCGATTCCATGAGCATCTGAATCCACACTCCGAGTACCGCTGCCACTATGCATAATACAATATGGATCCATCTCATATTTACAGGAATCAGATAATAAATACAGCTTCCTGTAACCATACCGCCAAAAATGGAAGTGACAAAAATCGTAACAATGCTTGAAAACCAAATAAAGACTACTGCTACAAGCAGACCGACACCGATACAGACTCCCCACAGAATCACACTGTCCGGTTTCAGAAGATGGACTCCCACCAGTGCTGTCATCAGCCAGCATAACCAAAAACCGCCCACTTTTTTCTTCCATATACTTAATGCGGTCAGAATTACTCCCACTACCAGTCCCGGAATCCATATGTAATCCACAGCAAGTCCCGCGAAATATGCTGCTGCCGCTCCACCGACAGTTCCAGATACAAAGCCGAATATAACTGCCCACACTCTGACAAATTTCCACCCGGTCAGGCAGATTCCAATTCCTAACACGCCTAATACGATCAGTGAGATCAATTCTACCTGAGTCAGCACATGAGAGCTGTCATTAAACCCTGCCAGCAGTACATTAAAATCAAAATTTCCGATCGAATCCACAATCATTTTCATATTCATATACTCCACCTTCGTTCTTCTGCGATTCTTTTCCCCTTTGTTACCTCTTCTGATCTGAAGACATTCCCTGTTATATATTTTAGCAATTTTCACATTATAATACAAGATAATTGACTTATAATATCTCTCCCTTTAAAATAAAGAGGAATGCTGTTGACAATCGCAGACATTGAATCATATAAAGGAGAAATCATATGGAACAGTTAAAAATTCCTGAAGGCTATACCTCTCCGCTCACGATCCGTGAAACGGAAGTTGCCATCAAGGAAGTAAAAGATCATTTTGAACGTGCACTTGCAAAGAATCTGCATCTGACCCGCGTTTCCGCTCCTCTTTTCGTCCGTCCTGAATCCGGGCTGAACGATAACTTAAATGGAGTAGAACGTCCGGTTTCTTTTGGAATTAAAGAACAGAATGATGCTGCAGCAGAGATCGTCCATTCTCTTGCGAAATGGAAAAGATATGCACTGAAGCATTATGGATTCCACTCAGGGGAAGGACTCTATACTGATATGAGTGCCATCCGCAGAGACGAGGATACCGACAACATCCACTCTCTCTATGTAGACCAGTGGGACTGGGAGAAAGTTATCTCCAAGGAAGAACGCAACATGGAAACCCTGGAGTATACCGTCCGCAAGGTTTATGTGGCACTGAAGGATACAGAAGATTACATATCCAGAAGATACAATTACATCGAACCTCTTCTTCCGGATGATATTTTCTTCATCACCTCTCAGGAATTAGAAGATCTTTATCCTGATCTTTCCACAAAAGAACGTGAGACAAAGATTGCCAAAGAAAAGGGAGCGGTATTTATTTCCAAGATTGGCGGACTTCTTGCATCCGGTGAGAAGCACGACGGACGTGCACCGGACTATGATGACTGGGAGTTAAATGGAGATATCATCGTTTACTATCCGGTTCTCGACATGGGACTGGAACTTTCCTCTATGGGAATCCGTGTAGATGAAGTTTCCCTTAAAAACCAGTTAAAAGAAGCCAGATGTGAAGAACGTGCTGAACTGCCATTCCAGAAGGCTCTGTTGAACGGTGAACTGCCTTATACTGTAGGTGGTGGAATCGGTCAGTCACGTATCTGTATGTATTATCTGAGAAAAGCTCATATCGGAGAAGTCCAGTCTTCTCTTTGGCCGGATGACGTAGCAGAAAAAGCTGCTGCCGGCGGAATCCAGCTTTTATAAAGCAGGTGTAACTTTTGCCGATTAAAAACGGCAGTATATCTTTTTGTCGTATACCTGGCAAAAAAGCCGGGAACAGATCTACACTCTGTACTTCAGAGTGTCTCTGTTCCCGGCTTTCTCTTTTCGCAGTCATTTTCCAGGATCTTCACAACTGCAACTGCCTGCATGTGCTGTGCCTGATGCCGATCCTCCACAAGAGCCTTTGGATAACCGATCACACCATGACCATCATATGGATCATTAAAGTAATAATTTTCCTCATCCGCTCCGACCAACAGCATACAATGCTCATTGGAAATCCACGTAAAGGTCTCCCCCGTCTCTTTCAGCTTCCAGACTGGTCCGGTCTTCGGTTCACGCATATTGATACATGCCCAGAAAATGACCGGCATTCCTTTGCTGACATATCGCTCTACAAGCTGCTCTGCCGTCTTTCCCGATTCATCAACTGCACGATAATGAATATTTTTCTCCGTTTCTGTCTGCTGCTGCAACTTTTCAGCCACTGCTTTTTCTTCAAAAATCCGATTTAAAGACTCCACGATGACCGGAGCATAGCATCCATAGGATTCCGCATCATAGGGACTTCCACAAAAACAATGTCGCGGATCCGGTCCATATAGATCACCCCTGCGTTCTTCAAATGAATCCTGCTTCAGATAATCCCGGATAAACTCATCCACACTCACCCTGTAGCCAAGATACTGCAAAAGCATCACGGTCGATACGCTTTCACATCCTGTGGGATAATAATGACTCTGATCAAGGTATGGTACTTCAATTTTTATCATCTTATGCTGCCTGCCTTTTAGAAAGAACGATCTTCATTCCCATCAGGATTGCCAAAAGGATCAGTAGACTGATTCCCAGTGTCAGCCACCATATTTTCGTAAGTGCCGCAATAATATATCCAACCATACATACACCTGCCACAATCGCCGCATACTGCATCTGCGTGGATACATGATTCAGATGATTACTCTGAGCCCCTGCGGAAGACATAACCGTTGTATCTGAGATCGGTGAAACATGATCCCCGCACACTGCACCCGCAAGAACTGCTGATACAGAAATGATCATCATCTCCAGACTGGTATTTCCTGCAAACATTCCTGTTGCGATCGGAACAAGGATCGCAAATGTCCCCCAGGAGGTACCTGTTGAAAAAGACAGGAAAATCGCAACTGCAAATAATACTACCGGGATGAAAATACTTGCTGAAGCATTCTCTCCCACGATACCGCCTACAAATTCAGCCAGTCCCATTGCATCTCCGATTCCTTTCAGTGACCACGCAAAGATCAGGATCGTAATCGCCGGGATCATCAGCTTAAAGCCTTCTACCAGACTTTCCATAAACCCTTTAAAATCTACAACCTTTCTCGGAAGATACAGAAGCATCATAAAGAAGATCGTCACCATCGTTGCGAAAATCAGACTGGTTTCTGCATCACAGCCGGAAAATGCAGTGATAATGTCTTTCGCTCCGCCAAGATAACCGGTATAGATCATTGCTCCGATCGCAGAAACAATTAGCACCGCAACCGGAAGTACTAAATCCATCACTTTACCGCCCGGGTTCACTTCATCCTCAGACACCTGCTCAAATTCATCACCACCGCTGGTAAATAAGTCACCCTTCGCCGCATTTTCTTCATGCTTTTTCATCAGTCCGAAATCAAAGCCCGTAAAACAGATAAAAAATACCATCACCAGTGTAAGGATCGCATACAGGTTATACGGGATAGTACGCAAAAACAACTGAAAACCGCTGATCCCTGCATCTGCAGGCACATACGAGTTCACTGCAGCAGCCCAGCTTGAGATCGGTGCAATAATGCACACCGGAGCTGCCGTTGCATCAATGATATAGGCAAGTTTTGCTCTCGAAACTTTCTGCTGATCTGTGACCGGACGCATTACCGATCCGACTGTCAGGCAGTTAAAATAGTCATCTACAAAAATCAGGACACCCAGTCCCATCGTCGCAAGTAAGGCACTCCGCTTGGTTCTGATCTTTGTTCCCGCCCATTTTCCATAAGCAGCAGAACCTCCCGATTTTGCCATCAGTACAATGATCATTCCCAACAGTACATCAAAAATAAGAATATTCAGATTCATACTGTTCTTCATGATCTCAAAAAAATTAACAAATGAATCCCACGGGTGGAATCCACTGTAAAGGAGTGCTCCTACGGCTACTCCGATAAATAAGGAGCTGTATACCTCCTTTGTGATAAACGCAAGTATAATTGCGAGAAGCGGTGGAATCAAAGCCCACCATGTTCCAATAAACATAGACCCGTCCATTTATTTTACTCCATTCCTTTCATTTGCATCTCTTTCATTCTATAGGAAGCTTTACAGAATGACAAGCCTTTTCTATAACAAGCCTTGCAGAAGCACAACGATTTTCTCTTTTTCACATTTCAGATGCCCTGCTCCAGAACTCATTGAAATTCAACAGATCCGGCAGATAAATATCCGCATGATTCCAGATTTGTCCCAGATTTTTATCGTTCGCCTTATCATAGACTGCGACCGTCTTAAATCCCGCACTCTTTGCCGTTCTGATTGCATGCCATGCATCCTCAAAGACCCAGGTCTGCCCCGGATCTGTATCCAGTTGAAGTGCCGCTGCGAAATACAGATCCGGCTGATTCTTTCCACTTCCGATCTCTGAAGCCGTAAAAATTCCTTCAAAATAAGAAAAAACTTTCAGTCTTTTCAATGCTGCCTCTGCATTCTTCCGGTCACCGGAAGTGGCGATCACCATCGGGATCTTCCGTTCTTTCAATTCTTTCAGATATTCACGTACTCCCTCTTTCAGAGGCACTTTTTCCACATAAAACTGCTCTACTTCCTTTACAATCCCCTTTGTAACCTCTTCCACGGTCTGCTTCAGTCCGTAATGAGAAATCAGATACTCCGCTGCTTCTTTCAGACTCATTTCATATAGAATCTCACTTAAATCTTTTTCTGCCTGGATCCCGAATTTCTGTAAATAGAGTTCACCGAGATTCTCCCATACAGGCATGGAGTTCAGAAGAACTCCATCTACATCAAATATAACACCTTTTACCATAACTCTTTCTGCCCCTTTATATCATATACATCATCGCGGAAATAATTTTTGATATCTTCCGGCATAAATACTTTCCGTTCAGAATCATACCATAATTTTGTTTTTTTATAAAGAGATATCATTTCCAATTCTCATCCGGATGTGCTATAGTAATTGCTGGCTACAGTATCTGTAGACAGGAATCTATCGTTATCGCTGACTGAAGATTTTTATTACATAAAACACAGGAGGAATATTTTATGAACTTTTTTAAGAAAAATGGTGCAGGCCTGCTCTTATGCCTGCTGATTGCCATTCCATCATGGCTGCTCGGAAAGGCTGTCCCCGTTGTCGGCGGTCCGGTCTTTTCTATTCTGATCGGTATGATCGTTACCCTGATCCTGACCGATAAAACCGTCTTTTCACCGGGAATTAATTTTACATCCAAAAAGATCCTGCAGACAGCCGTTGTATTCCTTGGATTCGGAATGAATCTCACAGAAATTCTGGCAAAAGGGAAGCAGTCTCTCCCGATCATTCTTTCCACCATCACTACATCACTGGTAATTGCTTTTATTATGTATAAAATATTGCATATCAATTCCAACAGTGCAGTTCTGGTCGGTGTCGGTTCATCTATCTGCGGAGGAAGTGCCATTGCAGCTACTGCACCGGTCATCGGAGCTGATGATGAAGAGATTGCCCAGTCTATCTCCGTTATTTTCCTGTTCAACGTCATTGCCGCCCTCGTCTTTCCTTCACTCGGAGCTGCCCTTGGTCTGACAAATGAAGGATTCGGATTGTTTGCAGGAACCGCCATCAATGATACCTCTTCTGTCACTGCCGCTGCTACCGCCTGGGACGGAATCCATGCAAGCAATACACTGGAAGCTGCTGCAATCGTAAAAATGACAAGAACACTTGCGATCATCCCGATCACATTAGTCCTCGCCATTTACAAAAGCCGGAAATCCAAAAATACCGAAGGATCTTCTTTCAGTCTGAAACGTGCCTTTCCGATGTTCGTACTGTTTTTCGTTCTTGCATCGGTTGCCACAACCATCTTTCATCTTCCTGCCGGTGTAACCGCCCCGTTGAAAGAACTGAGCAAATTTCTGATCATCATGGCAATGTCCGCAATCGGTCTGAATACGAATATTGTCAAGCTCGTCAGGACCGGAATGAAACCTATTCTCACCGGATTCTGCTGCTGGATCGGCATTGCTTTTGTCAGTCTTATGATGCAGCACATTCTCGGTATCTGGTAGAATTTAACTGTCTGACAGACTTTAACAATTATCTGATAAACTTTAATTATCCGATAGAATTTCACTGTCAGACAGGATTTAAAAAGTGCCACTTTCTTTTCCGGAGGATCATCCTCTGCGGATCGGAAAGCGACACTTTTCTTTTTCTTATCTGTTCTGCTTCAATTATTTTTCTTCCAGAATCTTATCAATACTTACCAGCTTCACACTCAGTACAAAAATATCTGCTGCCATCTCAAGTTCCTCCGGAGTCGGATAAGACGGAGCGATACGGATATTGCTGTCATGAGGATCTTTTCCGTAAGGGAACGTAGCTCCTGCACCGGTCAGCACTACACCCGCTTCTTTTGCCTTTGCCACGATCGCCTTTGCACATCCATCCAGTGCGTCAAAGGAGATAAAATAACCTCCCCTTGGTGCGATCCATGAACCAATCTCCAGTCCGCCAAGTTCTTTGTCCAGTACTTCCAGTACCGTTTCAAACTTCGGTCTTAAAATATCAGCATGCTTCTTCATATGCTCCACGATTCCGTGGATATCTTTAAAGAATCTTACATGACGAAGCTGGTTTACCTTGTCATGTCCAATCGTCTGTACCTTCATCATATTACGGATATCTTTCAGGTTCGCATCTGATGCAGCCATTGCTGCAATTCCTGATCCAGGAAAACTGATCTTGGATGTAGATGAGAACTTATAGACCATATCCGGATTTCCTGCTTTTTTACACTCCATCAAAATCTCCAGCAGATAATCCTGCTTGTCCTCGTACAGATGGTGAACACAGTAGGCATTGTCCCAGAAAATACGGAAATCTTCTGCTGCCGGTTTCAGATTTGCAAAACGGAAGACTGTCTCATCTGAGTACGTGATTCCCTGTGGATTAGAATATTTCGGAACACACCAGATTCCTTTTACTGCAGGATCATTATTTACCAGTTCTTCTACCAGATCCATATCCGGTCCTTCCGATGTCATCGGAATATTGATCATCTCAATTCCGAAATGCTCTGTAATTGCGAAGTGTCTGTCATATCCCGGAACAGGACAGAGGAATTTTACCTTATCAAGCTTACACCATGGTGTACTTCCCATAACTCCATGAGTCATTGCTCTTGCAACTGTATCATACATAACATTCAGACTTGAATTACCAAAAATGATCACATTATCCTTTGGTACTTCCATCATATCTGCAAGAAGCTGCTTTGCTTCATCAATTCCGTCAAGACCACCATAATTCCGACAGTCAACGCCATTGGCACAGGTCAGCTCTTCACTGCTGTTCAGTACATCCATCATCCCCATTGACAGATTCAGTTGGTCTGCAGCCGGCTTACCTCTGGACATATCCAATGAAAGACCCTTCGCCTTAATCTCTTCAAAGCGGGCTTCCAGTCCCTTCTTTAACTCTAATAACTCTTCTTTGCTCAAATCTTTGTATGCAGTCATTGCAGGATTCCTCCATTCTTTCTTGAATACTCTTGTGACATCGCCACACTAATTGCTATTGTATACAACTTTTGACATTTCGTCAATGGTTTCTTGCATTTTTGTCAGTTTAAATCGAATTTTTACGGTTCTATTTTTATCTTTTTGCATTTTCTCACCTTTTTTCATGCATTTTCTTCTTTTTATTTTTTCACTTTTCTTTTCCGTACCCAGTCCTGGTTTTTTCCCTGATTTTTTCTTGAGATTCTTTTCCTTTTTCTGCTTTTATGATATGATGTTGAAGACAATAGAGGAATTTATTTTATTTCTGACCCAGACGGATACTGGCTGGAAATTGTGCCTGCATAGAAAATAGCCAAAAAAAGCCATCGCTTACTGCGATGACTTTTTTCTTTCCTGCTAATATCTCACATAATATACCACACGGACTTTACTGACCTTCACCGGCACACCCGTCTGCTGTGCCTCGATCATCTGACCATTTCCTATGTAGATTGCCACATGACCCGGTGTCCAGCAGATATCTCCCGGCTGAGGATCACTGACGATTGTTCCGCCTGCAAGAATCGAACCACTTGTTCTCGGGATCGACTTTCCTGCCTGTCTGTAACAATACTGAACCAGTCCTGAACAATCCAGTCCGACATATGGAGTTGTTCCACCCCATACATACGGAACACCGATCTGTGAATATGCTGCATCTACAATCGCATTTCCGGTACTTGGATTGTATGTAGCACCACTGTTCGTTGTCCCTCCGGTATTCCGGTTATTATTATTCTTCTTAGCCGCCTCGGCCGCCGCAGCAGCTTCTGCCGCTTTTCTTGCTTCTTCCTGACGCTTTGCCTCTTCCTCGGCTGCTTTCTTCACAGCCTCGTCAATCTGCACATCAAGATCCTTGATCTCAGAACTCTTCTCGGTGATCGTCGTATTCAGTTCCGTCTTCTGCTCTTCATACTCCGTCTGCGTCTTCTCAAGATCATCCATCTTCGTCTCAAGCGTATCCTTCAGCTCTGCAACTTTCTCTACTGTTGCTACATACTCATTCAATTTCTTTCTGTCATAACTATGTAAATCCTGAGAATACTCTGCCTGCTTCAATGCACTTGTCGTATTACCGGAAGAAAGTACCTTTTCCACCGTTGCACTTCCGGTTCCCGCCTCGTACATATACTTGATACGACGCTTCATCGCCTGATACTGCTGCTCCTGCTCTTCCTGGGCAGCCTTCAGATCTTCCTCTGTCTGCGAAATCTCTTCACCGGTCGTGATCAGATCATTCTCCAGCTCTGAAATCTTTGTCATCAGAGAATTAAGCTGCGTCTGCAGGCTGTTCACCTGCTCCTCAGTATCCTTTTTCTGCTTCTTCAGATCACTTACCTCATCTGCAAGAATCGGAGTGACTGAAAGTGAAAAGGTCAACGCTGCTGCAACAACTACACTGCAAATCTTCTTTAATTTCATCTTTTCACCAATCCTTATTATATTATCTATGTCCCCACATATATCGTTCATGATACAACATCAGACAGCTTTTTTCAACAGATTTATACGAATCATCCTTAAAAACTATAAAAACTGCCTGAAAAAGCGGTTACATCTTCTGCTCTATCTTCTTTTAAAAACTTTTCTGTCAAAGACATATCCAGTCATTTTGTTCCATTCATATCAATCATTATAATAAATAATCGATGAAAATTCAATCTATTTTTAACATTTCTGTAACATTTAACATTTTTTTCATAATCTTTTTTGCAGATTCCGTCACAGCAAGTCCACCCATACCGGTTTCCTTCAGACAAACAGGAAGTTCATTCCCGATTCGTCTCATACTGTCGATCGTATCATCCGGTGATATCGCACTGACTATTCCTGCCATGGCGAGCTGTGCGGCAGATATTGCATTGACTACTCCCGCAACATTCCGCTTGATACAGGGGACTTCCACCAGTCCTCCCACCGGATCACACGTCAGCCCCAACATATTTTTCAGGGCAAAGGCTGCTGCCTGCATAATCTGCCGGGTCGTACCCCCCTGTAAGAAAGTCAACGCCCCGGCTGCCATGGCCGCTGCCGTCCCGATCTCTGCCTGACATCCGCCTCTTGCCCCTGATATGCTTGCCCGTCTTGCGATCACATCCCCGATGCCTGCTGCCACAAACAGAGCCTTTACCATATCATTTTCCGAGGTGTTCGTCATTCTTTCATATGTGATCAATATCGCAGGCACAACACCACAGGAGCCTGCCGTCGGTGCTGCCACGATCCGCTTCATGCAGGCGTTGCTCTCCGCCATCTTGATTGCCCTTGCCATGACTGCTCCGCCAAATTTACCACACATACATTTGTGTGTTGCCGCATAATCAGCCATTTTTTTACCATTTTTCCCGGACAGGCCGCTACGGGAAGTCAAACTGTCATCATACGCTTCATCTGCTTCCTTCATCGAACGATACATCTGGGTCATCCGGTTTACGATATCCATTTCCGGCTGCTGCGAGTCCCTTGCCTCCTCCCGGATCACAGCCTCCCAGAACTCACATTTATTTGTTTTCATATAAGCATCGATTTCTGCCAAAGATGAAAATGCCATTATCATTCTCCTTTTTAATTTCTTTCCTGTGCCACTGCATCCTTTATTACCTAGATTCCACGATCAATCATCTTTCAGACTCAGATAGGTTACCTTCAAGATTCCTTCCAGATGCTCCAGCCATTTCAGGGATTCCTTTGGAACCTCCTGATCACATTCCAGAACCATGACTGCATGACCTCCCGGACATGCCCGATACAACTGCATCGTTGCAATATTTATGGACTTATGTCCAAGCATCGATGTCACCTCTGTCACATGTCCCGGCTGATCCAGATTATGCACGATCAGAGTCGGGTAATCGCCACTGAAATTTGCATCCAGACCATCGATCTTACAAATGCGGATTCGCCCTCCGCCGACTGATTCCGCTTCAATATCAAGCTCTCTGCCGCTTTCTCCTGTCATATGAAGCACGGCTGTATTTGGATTTGCATGTGCAAGCTTCGCTGCATAAAAGATAACCTCCATGCCTGCCTGTTCTGCCAGTTCAAAGCTCTCAGGTACGCGGATATCATCCGGCTCCATACCGAGAAGCCCGGCAACCAGTGCTTTATCTGTACCATGCCCTTTTCCTGTTGCAAGAAATGAACCATACAGTCCGATCTCCACCTTCCGGATCGGTTCATCTATTAATTTATAACAAATATATCCAATCCTTACAGCTCCTGCCGTATGCGAACTGGACGGACCTACCATGACCGGACCTACAATATCAAAAATACTCATTTTGCCACCTTCCTGTTTCTTCCAGTATTCCTCAAATTTATAAATTTTATTCTACGACTGATCTTTAAAGCCATCCTACATAATAGTTCATGAACCGAATCATACCGCCTGTCAGTTTTGCCGCAAAAGCAAAAGCCACCGATATCTTCTGCAATTCATACAGTCCTGTATCACAAACGCTCTATGAAATAACATCTGATATTCCGGTGGCCTTTCACCTTATGTTATGAACTTGTCATATGCTGTCCATATCCGGTACAACATATTCTATTTTGCTTTCTTATAAGATACCTTTGCTGGGATATTGCTCTTTTTCAGAAGGCTTTTATAACTATTCGCCTGCTTTTTCGGTATCGTTACAACTGCTTTTTTGCTGATGCCTTTAAAGGCCTTCTTGCCAACCTTTGTGAGCTTCTTTGTTGTAAATGTAATCTTCTTTAGCTTTGTACATTTTTCAAAGCTGCTCTTGCCGATTGTCTTCACACTCTTGCCAATCGTCACAGTTGTAAGTACTTTGCATCCATAAAATGCCTGAGCACCTACGGTCTTTACTTTATCACCAATCGTGGCACTCTTCAAGTACTTATATCCCTTAAATGCCTTCTTACTGATGGCTGTAACATTAAATGTAACTCCACCGATCTTGACCGTATTCTTAATTGAAAGCTTAGTAAACTTCTTATCTGACTTCTTCTTTGTTGTACCAATTACAGTTACAGTTCCCTTACCATTTGTCGATGCTTTTGTGATCTTATACCGGATGCCCTTTACCGTATAGGTATTATTCTTAGCAACCTTGATCCGGAAAGTCTTTGTTATTGTACCTGTATACTTTCCCTTACCGATAATCGTAATCGTCGCCTTACCAATATTCTTATTATTCTTATATTTCACAGTATAATCTGATTTCGCTGACAGCGTCTTTCCCTTGACTGTCACAACAGGCGTCTGCTTCAATTTCTTTCCTGTATAAATAACAGAGGCCTGTATACCTGTAACAGAGGCTTTACTGATGTCAACCTTTGTCGTAGGCTTATTTGGTGTCGGATTCGGCTTTACCGGTGTTGGATTTGGCTTATCGGAACCCGGATCGGTCGTTTCCTCTTTCTTTGGCAGAATCTCCTGCTTCTTGTAACCACATACTGTACATTCATAGGTCATAATACCTGTAGCTGATGTAGTCGGTGCCTTTGTTACTTCTCCCTTACCAAATACATGCTCTGCCCGCTCAAGGATTTCACCACAGCTGCATTCCTTCCAATGCTGGCTGTCGTCTGACTTCCATGTATAGGAATGTGAATGCTCCTCGCTGATCACGATCTCCACACTGAATATAATTCCTCTATGTGCCTGATTCCAGCCCTTATTACCGGTCCAGTCATAATTTGTACTGTCATCCGGCTTGAAGCATACCTGTACGGTGCTGTTCTCTGACAGAATGGTCTGGTTTGCTGTATACCAGTAGTAGTATCCTCCTTCTGCATCCGGAAGCTCCACATCCTTTAACACAGTGTCCTTCTTTACTGTGATCGGTGCGATCTTCTGTGTAAATTCTGCTTTTACAGGTTCTACTGTTACTGTAAGCTCTACCGCATCTACCTGATCATATACTTCTGTATTCTTTGGAATATAGCTTGCTTCAAATGTATAGCTTCCTGCTTTTTCAAGCTTCGTTGCCGGAGCTGTCCATACAAAGCTTCCACCCTCTGTTTCAGGAATCTCTACGTCTGCAAGCGTCTGTCCATAAATACCGGTCAGACCGGTTGGAACCGCAAAGTCCGGAGCCTGTTTTTCTGCTGCTACAGATATCTTTACCTTGATCTGGATCGTTCCATCTGCAAGCTCCTCATATGCACCTTCTGCAAGGTCTGCTTTACTCCAGTCATAATCTGATGTATTCGCAGGAATGAAATATGCATCATATTCTTTTGTTCCTGCTTTTTCGATCACTGTCTCCGGAGCTGCCCATTTATAAGTACCCTTTCCGGATGTTGGAAGTGTTACGCTCTCTAATGTCTTTCCTGCCAAACCGGTACACGGATCCGGTGTCTCCATAACAGGTGTGCCCTTTGCAACCTTTGTAAATGTCAGCTTAAAGCTTGCAACGGTCTGATTCTTACCGCAGATCTTGATCGTTACCGTCTGTGCTTCCGCAGCTGCCTTTGTCGGTGTTCCATAGATTCTGCCATTCTTCAGCTCCAGACCAGCCGGAAGCACCGAACCCTTGGCAAGGGAATAACCAACTCTTGCTGCAGCACTGTCAATATCGTTTGCAATCTTTAATGCAGTCAGATCATATAATGGCTTATCCTCAGTTGTTGTCACCCCTACAACTGCTGTATCTACTGTATCTTCGTCTTTATCCAGAGTGATCATAGTTGCTGTATCATTCTTCATATTAACCGTAAATACTGTAGGTTCATATGGCATAGCGGCTGTCCATGTTGTTTCATCACTCTTATTCATCACTGATTCAGAAGAACCATAAACGATGGAATCAACTGTTGTATTTTCTATCGGAATACCGGTTACTGTTACTTTTACAGAACCGTTACCACGGATATATACAGCATCATCACCTTCTATACCGGAGGTCTTCATATCACCCGTCGTGGAGGCTGCAAGCTGTACAGGAGCTGTATCGCCTTCCTCAAAGCAGAATTCCGGATAAACAAGCTCTGCTTTGTAATAGATTGTACTATAGTAACTTAAAGTCTTCATCATGGATGGTTCCTTAGAGGTAAGGATATCTCCGACTGATGTTGAAGATACCATCTGCTCCAGATCACCGTCATTGATGATTGTTCCGTTATTTGTCAGCTTACCAAATTTGAATCGTCCTGTTTCCTGATTGATAACAGAAGCACCTGCATGGATCGTCAGTGTGCTTACAGTCGTATAACTGATCTCGCCACTATTTGTAATGGTGCCGGATACAGTTGACTTTGAATATCTGTCACCCTTACACGTCAGACTGCCTTTGTTGGTCAACGTGCCATTCAGATCCGCATCTCCTGTATATACAACCTTCACACCATCTGCGATCGTGATGTTGGAATCCTTCAGCGTATGAATATCTCTGGTTTCTACATCCTTATCGATCGTGTACGCTCCACCAAGATACAGATCCAGATAGTCTTCCGCATACAGACCGCCATTTAATGTCCAGTTGTTGTTATTCTGGTAGATATAGGTAACAATACCTCTGACATTTCCGGAAACTGTACGTTTTGCCCGGATATTATCTACTATACCATTTGCCGCTACCGTATAATTATTGCGACCCGTTTTGTCAGTAATATTGATGTCTCCAACAGTTCCGCCATATGCCAGCGTACATACAGTTGTATTCTCCAATGCACCGCTGACACCAAATGAATTCGTATCAAGTAAGACATCCATATCTCCATCTATTGTAGAATTATAAGACAGGTAATTCTTACCACTACCGCCTACTTCCCAGTTACCAATGATGTCATACTTTACAGATCCATGAATGGTACTGTCACATAAGCCAAATACGGAGCTTGAACCGGTAATCTGCTGTCCATTATAATTTGCAAATGCATATCTGCTTCCGGATGCCCCAATTCTTACATTTACTGACTTATTTACGACTGCCGAGCTTGTAACATACATCTTGTAATTTTCTCTATATGCCGTCTGTGCCATCTGTGCCTGATCTGTAAACTGGAATACCAGTTCATCCGCCGTTGCCACACCAAGACCATATACATACTGATACATAGTACCTGCTGTCGCATAAAGCTCTGCCTTCTTTACAACTGCCAGATTTGCTATGTATGTATTGCTTGAGATCTTACCGCCCTTGATATATAAGCTTACGGTACCATCTACCTGCGCCTGGGAACCTGTAATATTTGCTTTACCTCTTGCGCCGTACAGACTGCCAATCGTTCCACCATACATATAGATAGAGATATCACCCTCATATGGTGCAGTTGTATCTGCATATCCAATTATGGCTCGTGTACTCAGATCGTAGGATGTTGCCCCTGCAATCTTTAATGCCTTTCCATTATCTGCAATTCCATCATGGTCATCATCCGGATAGATGGATACCTTTTTGCTGTCTGATGGATCCGGAAGAATGACAACGGAATGTCCCTTCAGATCAATATCCGTATACTGCTGTACATTCAGCTCCTTCGTCAGATCTGTAATCTTATATCCTTCCTCCTGAACAGTAAATGTAATCTTACATTCTGTCGCAGATCCATTTCTTCCTGTAATACGGAATACTGCCTCTGTTGTTTCTGCATCATCCGCAAGTGTACCGACTACCTTTGTTCCTTCCAGCTTCAGACCTGCAGGAAGTGCGGAGCCAGACTTAAGCTGATACTTAACAGAGCCCCCATACTGCATGGTTGTATCATTCTGGATCTGGATCTGACTAAGATCGTACGCCGGATCAGCAGTTGTATATTGGGTTCCTTTTACTACCATTGGATCTGCATACTGTTTGGAGCATGTGATCTGCTTCGGAATATAATCAATATATAGTTCAGATGCCGCTTGTGGAAATGCCAGCTTACAAACGCAGTCCGCATCTCCTTCTACCGGTTCTCCCCCATTTACAGATATTGCCCCTGTATATCCTGTAATATTTTTGTACTTTATATTCTGTGTTTTATTTCCCGGAAGGTAATAATAGGATTTCTTCTCATCCTCTCTGTATTCGTATGCATAATCTTCTGCAGAAGAATAAGATGTGATATCCTGTAAATTTGATGTCACAGTCACGACAAAATACAGCTTCGACCAGTCACTGATATCGGTATCCTCTGCAAACGCTCCATCCACCATCCATTTTCCGGTACAGGCAAATGTCTTTGCAGACACAGCTCCTTTATGGAAGATCTGAGCAGATGTATTCTTGATCTTGATATCTTCTGCCTTGAGCACCGCATCCTTTTCTATATATACATATGCATATCCCGGTGAAAAAGTATCAATGTTACATGTACCATGGAACCAGACCTTATCATAGGTTCCATTCGTTTTGAAGGTTCCGGCAGTTACACCCTTATTAAATGTTGTCTCTGTCCCTCCCGGAAGTGTGATCGCACCGGTGATCTCTACCGGAGCATTCGCAGTAAAATCCTTATACTGCGTTACCTGCAAAGAATCTCCTGTCAGCTTCTCATTTACTATATAATCCTCGACTGTGATCGCACCTGCCTGATCGATCAGATACCCTTCATAGAAACCATAACCGGATGGATTCTTAATAGCCATCTTGCCAACAGCCGCTTCTTTTCCCCGCTTCATCCTCATATACTGCACATGCGCACTGGAATCCAGTCCGTATACAGTGCTAACAGCTCCACCCTGAATATCTATAACAAGTGAATCTGAATCGGCATAGGACATAGTTGCACTCTTAACTCCAAATATACTTCCAACCGAACCACTAAGCACTGTGATCCTGATCGGGCGATCATAATCAATACCGGAAATACCATAGATCGTATATCCTGACAGATCTCCGCTATACATAGCCTGTCTGCCATCAGCCTTACCATCCCGATCATCATCTGCATAGATACCAGTGAGGATCACCCCATTATCAGATGTACCTGTCTGCTGAAGGACTGCAGATGTTCCGTTCAGGCTGATCGTCTTGTTTTCTTCATCGACCGTCAACCGTTCGATCGTGCTTTCCTGAATTTTCTGTACCTTGGACACGATCACATTTAATCTCAGAACAGCTTCCGTCCCATTTCTACCTGTTACATGGATATCCACGCGTTTTCCATCTTCATATAAAACAGTCGGAGTACCAATGATCCTGCCCTCTGTAAGTGTTAAACCTTCCGGAAGACTGTATGTAGCATCCTCTTTATATGAAATTGTGCCTGTTTTTGCATCATTCATAATGATCAGTCTGTTCAGATCATATAATGGCTGTTTCTCTGTATAGGTCTGATTCAATACAGCACTTGGATCAACAGATGTTTTCTTGATATCAATCGGAATTCCTTCAAATGCTGCTGTAACTACAACCTGCTCATCCGGCATTTCAAAGCTATAGGTATTTCCTTCCTTTGCAAGCTCTGATGCCTGGGTATCTGACTGCTTCTTTACCGTTGCTGAAAGGAATCGATAGCCCTTATTTGTACTGATATATACGGTTACAACATCTCCTGATTTACAATACCGCGTATCCGGATCCAAGGATGTCTGTTCACCGCTTCCAAGCGACATACTACCCTGATTCTGATCTACCTTCATAACAACCGGATATTTTATGCCTGCTTCATTTGACTCTGTCTCAATCTGTCCATTATTCAGATAGATCGCTGCAGCAGATGAACCGATCTGCTTTATAGCTGTTGCTTTTATCGTTCCCTTATTCACTACCTGCGCAGTGTATGGAATATATACATTTTCTTTTGTAGTCACTGTGATCTTTTCCGGAATCAGAACAGCTGCATAGCCGTAGCTATAATTACCATACGATCCGAAATACACATTATCCGCCGTTACATTTTCTGTAAGAATAACCTTGCCACCATAATAAATATCATTTTTTACCTTAACAACTGCTGACGCATTCTCTGTCTGCGAAGATGCCGGAATCACATAATACTTCGATGGTAACTTACAGTCATCTGTTATCGTCATATTGAGTGTTGCCTTTTGAGGTAATGAATTGGAAAAGGTTACCGCGCTCAGCTTGCTGAAATCTGTATTCTCAATCCATACATCTGTCGTTCTCTCAGCCGAATCCGAAATACTGCTATTATTGTTTGCAAAAAGAATCTTTTCTGATGAAGTTGATGTGATCTCACTGTTTCTGATCTTATAATCTGCATTTCCATAAAGAGTAACATTATTGATTGCATAGAAATACCGTGACCGTATGCTATTTACATCTGCTATGAGATCGCCTTTTATTGTTGGTGAATATACAATATAATAAGAGCCATTGCCCGCCGATGTATTCGTATTGATCACCGGCTCTTTATCCTTATCCAGGATCGTTGCATCATTCTCATGGGCAGATGTAATCTTTACATTTTTATCCACATATGCATTATAAATTCCGTAATAGTCATAACAGATGTTTCCGGATGTCCGTATCTCACAATCATCTCCCAAATAACCATTCATAACTCCATATATGCTATTTCCTGCTGTACAACCTGTGATCGAGATCGTCTTTTTTCCATATCCTTTTCGGGTTTCGCTGTTCGAACCATAATAACCCCAGATATTACTTCCCTGGCATCGGCTGATACTGATGTCAGCCTGTCCATTTATATTTGCAGAACCTGTATAATATCCATATACATTTATGCCATTCCCTGTAAGATCTTCCATCGTGAGCTTCACAGAATGAGTCTCAACGACATCATACAGTCCATATATGATGCCCCCGGCTGAGTTCTTTCGGATCGTGATATCTGCATCATAGCTGTCGCCCTGTACCCCTTCATTTCTTAGAAAGGAACAGCCGCTGGCTCCGTAGACAGCTCCTGATACCGTACAGTTCTCGATCAGAACCTTTACCTGTCCCTTCAGACCGGAGGAACCATTTATACCATATACACTTCCAAATGTTCCACTGCCGCCAAGGATCTTGATATCCGTATCACCTTCTACATAGCTGCCGCTTTCGATGCCGTAAAATGTCCATCCGGAGCCTGTATAATTCTTCAATGATACATCCAGCTTTCCGGTACAATTTGCCGCCTTTAGTACAGTAAAGGAATCGCCTCCGAGTGCATTAACTCCATCCGCATCAAAGGTCACATTCCCCACAATCTTACAGCCGGAGTCCACTGCTGCACCTTTTGCACTTTCACGCAGCGTAATATTACGCATTGTGACATTCAGATTCTTCTTGACCTCCGCTCCTGATGTAACCACACCGATTCCATTGTAAGTACCGCCATTTAAATTCAGTGATACATCTCCTGAAACACCAGCGGTCTTAACCGCATATAATGCAGACAGGCTGCATCCATCACCTGCTTCTACTGCCACAGAACCTTCTACGGCTGCATTCTCAGCTCCTGTTACAGTTCCGATCGTTGCACCGTTTTTTATACGCAGTGTTAATGCTGTCTTGCTGCTGTCTGTGTTCAATGCTCCATTGCTCAGTCCGTATACATAGCCAAGCTTTGCACCATCTATTGTGATTGAAACCGGCTGATCATATGTCTGCTGATAAAGTCCATATATCGGCATACTGCTTGAATAAATGATATCTGCACTTCCATCTAACTTAAATGCCGTTTCACCCTGATCAACGATTCCATTCTGATTCTTATCCTCATATATATTTATATAAGGAATCTGCTCCGTTGCATTTTTCGATGTACATATGACAACTGAATTACCATTCAGATTCATTCCTATCGTACTGCCAGAGTCATTCTTTATATATGTAACTCCTTTTGACGGATCAGCTGCTGTATAACCGGAATCTGTCCCGCTGTCTCCCTGTCCATCTGTCGCCGCCTGTACAGCTAAGCCCTGTGTCATACAAAGACCTGCCGCAAGTGTCAATGCTGCTACATATCCTCTCATACTTCGTTTTCTCATTCTGTCCTCCATTCATCGCTGTCTGGAACCGCATCCCGCCAATTCCTATATATACATTGATATACTATAAATTGCCAGTTATCCAACCCCTTGGGATAACTGGCAATGTCATTATGTTTCCGGTTGTGATACCTTGGGCATATTTTTGTGTAATCTTCTAAATTATTGCACAAATCCGTATTATTTTTGTGAGAAACTATCCAAATTTATCACACCATATATATTGTAGCACATTAGCTTTATAAATACTATTCACAATTTTGCAACATATTTTTAGCTATTTTTAACAATTTTAACAAATTATTTGTATATTTTGTACTATACGCTTCTGCAACCCGAAAATTATTCTCATATATGTGCATCCATTTCTCCATATTCATCCTGTCATAAAACAAAAAAATAACCGGAAAGCTGAAAACCGGTATCATTTAATACCACATTTTTTCACCTTCCGGTTACATTCATATCATATCCTGGCATGCCCATAAATGTGCACTCCGAAATATCAGATATTTACTTTTTAATCATCTTCTTCTGTTTGTAAGTAACAGCAAACGAACAAGCTGAAGGATTGCAGTTACCATTGCGGCTACATAAGTAAGAGCTGCAGCAGTTAACACTCTCTTGGCCCCACCAAGTTCTTCTTCTGTCATAAATCCGCCATTTCTTAAAATAGCAATTGCTCTGCCTGATGCATTAAACTCAACCGGCAGGGTTACAAACTGGAATACAACGACCAATGAAAATAACAGAATTCCCAGTGTGATACATACATCCAGTCTTGGGATCAGTAAACCGATCAGGATCAATGGCCATGATAATGTAGAACCAATGCTTACAACCGGCACGATCGCTGAACGAAAACCAAGCGGCGCATATCCTTCCGCATGCTGGATCGCATGACCACACTCATGTGCTGCTACACCAATTGCCGCTATCGATCTGGAACCATATACATTTTGTGACAGATTCAAGGTATGATCCTTTGGATTATAGTTATCCGTTAATTCTCCGGCAACCGGGCGGATCGTTACATCTGTGATTCCGGCATTTCTGAGAATCATCGCTGCTACCTGTTCTGCAGTAAATCCTGATCTGGTCGATACCTTCTCATACTTCTTATATGCTGATTTCACCTGAGCAGATGCGATCAGTGACAGAACAACTCCGATCAGAACTAATATATACGTTGGGTCAAAATAAAAATAAGGCATATCACTCATCTCTTTCTTAATATATATAATATCTGTAATAGTCTTTCCCTTTATATTCTCCCATTTCAAATGGAATACACCAAAGGATTATTTTTTTCTTCTCTTTGACTTTTTATCAGTCTGTTCCCCATACATTTCTTTGTACATTTCTTCTCTCGGATCGACCTCTTCATTTTTTCTGTCTGCCAAAAGAATCCTTCCGATAAATCCAAGTCCTCCAAAGATCAGCACCAGAATAACCAGCCAGTCAAATAAAGTCATGGTCGTCAAATGTATATTCGTTGTCAGAATGACCATGATGACGATCAACAGTCCTGCAAGTGCCGAAAAAACCTTTGATGCAAAGGAATCTGTCATAAACATCCAGACAATTCCGATGATCAAAGGAATCACTACCATTCCTGAACTGATTCTTGCTCCCCAGATGGACATCCCTCCAAATGAAGAAAAGAAACTGGACGATACGATTACTTTCTGTGATAAGATAAATAACCCTGCCACCAGCATCACGATCCCGGCAACAAATGTCATCAGCTCATGTTTTGGCTTCTTCATATACTCCTCCATTTCTACCACTGTATGTGAATCAATCTGTTATGCTGTAAACTTCACTGCCGTTCCGGAAACAAGGATCTCCGCACCACCAGCAACAATTGTTGTTGAAGCAAATCTGACATTTACGATTGCATCTGCGCCCATGCTCATAGCCTGGTTGATCATATATGAAATTGCTTTATCCTTTGCTTCTGCCATCATCTGTGTATATGCCTGCATTTCTCCTCCTACCATATTACGGAAGGATGCTCCGATATCTTTTCCGATATTCTTACACATAACACAACAGCCTGTTACTAATGAGAGTACCTGATACTCTCTTCCTGGTATATTCTCTGTATTTACTACTACCATTTTCTTTTCCTCCTGCGTTTTCCATAACCTTTTGTTTCTCCTGCTCCCTGCAGGCTTCTTTATCATACCACGAATGAACGCGACCTGTAAATCACTTTATACTACACGTTAGCATCATTAAAACATGCATTTTTTATGTTTTCTTTTCACAATTCATTGACATCCTGAACATAGAATAAACACATTTATCCAGTAATATAAATACCATCAAAGGAAAACAAAACCAAGAGGACATCACCGGAAATGCGGTCAGAGCAAGCGTTTCCGACTGAATGTCCTCAGATCTAAAAAAGTGCATACCTGAATATCAGATACACACTTTATAATTATTGCTTACTTTCATTTTTCATAGATTCCCTTCCTTCGCCCCGTAGCAATACCTGCTGCGGGGCTTTTGTTTATCTCATGTCTTATATAGCATCTGCCATATTCCGAACATTCCGGAAGACTTCTATTTTTATTTTATTTTCTTAACCTTAACGCTCTTTGCAGCTCCGGCTTTTTTGAAAGCTGATTTATATGCCTTTACCTTTTTCTTTGGCACGCTGATCGTTGCTTTTTTATTTATCTTTGTAAATGCTGATTTTCCGATGGTCGTTTTCTTTAATTTACTGCTCTTGACCGTGATTGTTTTCAGCTTCTTATCACCATAAAATGCCTTGCTTCCAATCTTGCTTACCTGCTTTGGAATCGTGAGTTTCTTGATCGCTGTACACTTGGCAAATGCTTTATCACCAATTTTTGTAAGCTTCGCATCCAATGTAACCTTGGCAAGCTTCTTGCATCCGTAAAATGCACTCTTGCCAATTGATTTTACATTTTTACCAAGCTTTACGGTTTTCAGCTTCTTGCAATTCTTGAATGCACTTCCGCCAACAGAAGTAACCTTGAATTTGTAGCCCTGATACATAACAGTTGCAGGAATTGTTGCTTTCGTTACAGACTTCTTGGCTCCATATAATGTAACCGTTCCTTTTTTCACATCTGACTTTGTAATCTTATAACGCAATTTTCCAACTGTGAACTTTGTTCCAACTGCCGCAGGTTTTTCTGCCTTGATAAATTTCTGGGAATACTGATTCTTTGAAGTATCAATACCATCCTGCTTTGCTCCTGCAAAACTGTTGTTTGAAATATGGGATACATTCTTTGGAATTACCATATCATGGATATTATTGCAATTCTTAAATGCATTATCTCCGATATTCTTAAGACTGTCCGGAAGTTTTATCGTATTCAGATTATGACATCCATCAAATGTGCCATTCGCAATCTTTGTTACACCCTCCGGAATATCGATATCATGCAGGTTGCCACAGGTCTGGAATGCTCCGGTTCCGATGGACTTCAGAGTAGTTCCCTTAAATACCACCTGATTTACATTTGAACAGCCATAGAATGCATAAGCTCCTATCTTCTTCAGTGTTTTCGGCACAACAATTCCTACATAACCACCATTCTCTTCCGGTTTTCTGAAATCCTTCAGGTTTGGGCAATTATAAAATGTATAATCCGGTATTACCTCAATCTTTGTTTTTGACATATCAAATATGATATTCGGACAATATGCAAATGAATATGTTCCGATAGATGTTACACTTGCCGGAAGCTTGATCTGAATATTGTTATTATATGCAAATGCATAAGCTCCTATCTTTTCCAGTTTGGATTTGGCTCCAAATGAAACGGTTCCAAGATTGTTGCATTTATAAAATGCATAATCACCGATCGTCTTCACAGAATCCGGAATGCGGATCTCCCATGTAATTCCGCTCTGCTCACATGCATATGGATTGATCACTGTCAGCTTTGGTGAAAACGTATATGGTCCTTTGCCATTATAGTTAAAGGATGCCATACGATACAGAATCTTACCATCCTTGCTGATCAATAATTCTCCCTGCGTTTTTCCCTTGATCTGTGCGCGATTTGGATCTGCAGGATTCCATGTATAGGTTGTAAAATATGCACTTGACTCCGGCACTGCAAATCTGCCGATTGATCTGCAGCCTGCAAATGCTCCTGTTCCAAGCTTCGTCAGTCCGGACGGAATCGATATAGCGCCCATATCTGTATACGATACTACTACACCTTTTTCCGTTGCAGTACCTGTAGTGCCAGCCGCATCCGTTGCTGTTGCCGTCTTATTCGCCGTTACATTCGTTGTTTTCTTGTAGCTATACAACGTATTAAGGCTCTGACAATTTTCAAATGCCTTATCGCCGATTGTTACAACTGTGTCCGGAATTACAATCAGAGTAACTCTTTCACATCCCTTAAATACATTATTGCCAATTCCTGTTACTGTCCTGCCGTTGATCGTTGCCGGTACAATGATCTGTTCCGCATTCTTGTTTCCTTTGTATGCGGTGATCGTACCATTTGCATCACATACAAATGATGCTGCTGCACTATATGTATACATCTGTCCTGCATTATCAGCTTTTGATAAAGAGCCCGCACCCATCAGTGCCAGTATGCAAATACACATTACTGCAGCAAGCATCAGCCATAATTGTTTACTTCTTGTCTGCTTCATAGCATAACCTCCCTAAAAAATACTGTTTCTATTTTATCATGCCATTCCGCAGAAAGATAGTTTATTTCGATTTACCCTTATGAAATACTTTTATTTTTTGATGGTTCCTTTTACAACACCCTTTACAACCTTATATTTTTTATTGCCCAGTTTTACAGTGCCTGTAACCTTCTTTGCAATCTTTCTTCCTCCAATGTAAATGTGATCGTTGGATTCTTCCACTGTATCCATCTAGAATTTTTGTCCATTTTTAGACAAACGAAAAAAAAGCCTAAAACCTTTCAGTTTCAAGCTTTTTGAATAATGCCGGCGACCGGAATCGAACCGGTACGGGAGGTTAGTCCCGCAGGATTTTAAGTCCTGTGCGTCTGCCAGTTCCGCC
>OGPT01000751.1_pt1 | contig 33120 bp, 29 predicted proteins | sample 1552951 | NCBI WGS metagenome assembly OGPT01 (sample SAMEA2580224, study PRJEB22360) | human gut metagenome | biome: human gut; feature: human-associated habitat; material: faeces | place: Denmark | collected 2008/2010
GCGGGCTTCTATGATGATGTTGGCAAGAAGATTACGTTCCGTCTCGTCAATTTGTAAAAGACGGTCATTAAAAAAGTACATTGCATCATCGTTACATTCAAAAGAAATAACGACCAGATTGGGAGCAATCCCACCGGTTGCTTTTACATCATGAAATTCATTTGGTTTGTGGAAAATGAGATCTCCCTTTTTTAAAATAGTATAAGATTTTCCACGGGTAACACCGACTTCTCCTTTGTCTACACAGATAAATTCCCAGAAATTATGAGATTCCCCGGCAAAACTGAAATTACTCATATATTCAAAATAATGGATACTGAATATTTTCCCGATGGTGATAGAATTTTGCAGTTCGACTCCATGATATGCCATAATGATTCTCCTTTGCAAATATTTGCATCATATTTGATATCATCATAACGCAGAGTTGTCTGAAAAGTAAAGGGAAAATAAAGATTGTACAAATATTTATCGGTATAGATGGATAATTGTATAACTTCACTGGACGAAAGCATAATACATTTATGAAACACTTGGTCTATAATACAACATAAATAATAAAAGAATATGAGGTGATACGAGAGGTATGGAACGTAAAAACTTATGGCAGACGTACAGTGAAGCGCAGATCCGGGAGCTGGAAGAAGTGAATGCGCAGTATCGTACATGTCTGGATGAAGGTAAGACGGAACGTGAATGCGTCAAAAAGACGATTGAACTTGCAGAGGCAGAGGGATACAGGAATATGAAAGATCTGATCAAAGCCGGCACAAAGATTCATGCAGGGGATAAAGTATATATGGATTATATGGGGAAGGCCATTGTACTTTTCCAGGCAGGAACAGCGCCGGTAGAGGAAGGAATGAATATTCTGGGAGCACACATTGATTCTCCACGTCTTGATGTCAAACAGAATCCATTATATGAGGATACGGATCTTGCATATCTGGATACCCATTATTATGGCGGTGTTAAGAAATACCAGTGGGTGACTCTTCCCCTGGCAATCCATGGCGTAGTGGTAAAGAAAGACGGAAGTACAGCAGAAGTAAATATCGGTGAGGATGAGGATGATCCGATCGTATATATCACAGACCTTCTGATCCATCTTGCAGGAAAGCAGATGCAGAAAAAAGCGGCAGAAGTGATCGAGGGAGAGAATCTGGACATCCTGATCGGCAGCAGACCACTGAAAGACCTGGAAGATGATAAGAAGAAAGAGGCAGTAAAACAGAATGTACTGAATATCCTTAAAGAGAAGTATGATATGGAAGAGGAAGATTTTCTTTCTGCAGAGCTGGAGATCGTACCGGCAGGAAAGGCAAGAGAGTGTGGTCTGGACAGAAGTATGATCGCTGCTTATGGACAGGATGACAGAGTGTGCGCATATACTTCTCTGCTTGCAATGCTTGGGATGGACACCCCGAAACACACTTCCTGCTGTCTGTTTACTGATAAAGAAGAGATTGGAAGCGTAGGTGCAACCGGTATGCAGTCACGTTTCTTTGAGAACGCAGTGGCTGAACTTCTGGATGCAATGGAATGCTACAGTGATCTGAAATTGAGAAGAACTCTGAAGAATTCCAGTATGCTTTCCTCTGATGTAAGTGCAGGCTACGATCCGGCTTATGGGGAGGCATTTGAGAAAAAGAATGCAGCTTATCTTGGAAGAGGTATCGTATTAAATAAATTTACCGGAGCAAGAGGTAAATCCGGCTCGAATGATGCAAATGCAGAATATGTGGCAAGAGTCAGAAATATTTTTGACAGCCATGAAGTTGCGTTCCAGACAGCTGAGCTTGGTAAAGTTGATGTAGGCGGAGGCGGAACAATCGCTTATATCGCAGCGCTTTATGGAATGGAAGTCATTGACAGCGGTGTGGCAGTGCTCAGTATGCATGCACCATGGGAAGTGACAAGTAAGGCAGATATTTACGAAGCTAAGAAAGCATATAAGGCATTTCTGCTGGAAGCATAAAAAGTCAGGCAGATGCGGAATAAAAATATGAAGAAATCGTGGAAGCTGTATCGTTTCTGATAACAGAGACTTGCAGATTCCGCAGATAAGGGCAGAGCTTTTGGAAAACTGAAGCGCTGCCCTTTTAACATATAAGTGAGGTTATGATTGTAAAAGGTATTTCTGATATCTTACGAAAGACAGGTTGCGATTCTGTAAGATCTGGATTGGAGCATGATATTTAATAGACGGGAGGGAAAGATGGAGGAAGCGCTGATCAGAGTAAAAGATTTGTGTAAAATATATAATCCCGGCGAGAATGAAGTGCGGGCGCTGGATCATATTAATCTGGAAATTAATAAGGGTGAGTTTGTTGCTATTATCGGACAGTCAGGTTCAGGAAAGTCTACATTTATGAATATGCTGGGTTGTCTGGATGTGCCTACATCCGGCGAATATTTTCTGAATGGAACTGATGTGTCCACAATGGAAGATAATGAACTCTCAGAAGTCAGAAACCGGGAGATTGGATTTATTTTTCAGGGATTTAATCTGATCTCAAATCTGACTGCAATTGAAAATGTGGAACTACCGCTGGTTTACAGAGGGGTAGACAGAAAAACGAGACATAAGCTGGCAGTAGAGTCACTGACCATGGTAGGGCTTGAGAAACGTATGGATCACAGACCAAATGAAATGTCAGGAGGACAGCAGCAGAGGGTGGCTATTGCAAGAGCAATCGCGGCCCAGCCACCGGTGATCCTGGCAGATGAACCTACAGGAAATCTGGATTCTGCATCCAGTAAGGAGATTCTTCAGATTCTTAAAAGTATGCACGAGCAGGGAAAAACGGTCATATTGATCACACATGATAATGGGATTGCTGCTCAGGCAAGGCGTGTAGTCAGAATTATGGATGGAAAGATAGAGTCAGATTTTATCAATAAAAACTATGGGAAAGAAGAATATATAAAAAATCAGCTGGATGCATAAACCCGGTTACAAGGAGACAAATATTATGAAAAAAAAGAAAAGTAAAAAGAAAATTATTATTGGAGCAGCAGCTGTTCTTGTTGTTGCCGGCGGAGTTACAGTAGTAGGTCAGAGGAATTCTACAGAAAATCAAATCCCGCAGATTCAGGTGGTAACTGCAGAGAAGGGTGATGTTGAGGAAATCATAGATGCCACAGGAACAGTGGGAAGTGAAGAGGAGAAGACATATTATTCTCCTGTAAATGCAGAGCTGAAAACGGTTTCTTTTGCCCAGGGAGATGTGGTGAAAAAGGGAACAAAACTGATCGAGTTTAATACAGAGGATCTGGAGAAAGATAATCGGAAAGCAGAACTGAATCTGAAATCAACAAAGTATGATACAAAGGATACAAGAAATAAATCTGACAAAGCAGAGAAGAAGCAGAAGGATGCCAAAAAGAATGTTCAGGAGCTTGAGAAGAAAATAAAGGATAAAAAAGCTTATGTCTCGTCTCTGAAATCACAGATTTCAGCGGCAGCAGCAGCGGCACAGCGTGAAGCGGCAGCTCAGGCATCCGCACAGGCAGCAGCTCAGGCTCAGGCACAGCAGCAGGAAGCTCAGGCAAAAGCCCAGGCAGAGGCAAAGAAACAGGAGGAAATCCAGAGTAAATATCAGGCCGCACTTTATACATACAAGACGGAGACTCTTCCGCAGTACCAGCAGCAGCTCTCAGATCTGAATGCACAGTATAATCAGGCACAAAGCGATTATAATCAGGCAGACACCACATATCAGATGGCATTTGCAACATGGCAGGCAGACCCTTCAGATGAGAATACACAGGCTCTGGATAATGCGGAGGCTGCAAGAACACAGGCACAGCTCGCAATGCAGCAGGCACAGCAGACTTATAATGATCTTAAGCAGCAGACACCGAAAATGCCGGTACTTTCTGATTTCACAGAAAGCAGTGCAGATTACTCATGGGGAATTTCAGACGGTTCAGATGCAGATGACAGTGATGGGGAAGATTCTTCCTCCTACGGATATGATTACAGTGGAAGTGATGGCGGGACAGTAACTGCGGATACTTCTGCTCTGGAAAGTGCACTTGAGACAGCAAGCGATGAACTTGCAGAGCTTCAGTCAGATCTGGCTTCTGAGAAAGCTATCGCAGAGGCAGATTCCACAAGCCTGACAAAAGAAGAAAAAGAGAAACTGAAAGTAACAGATAATCTTTCCGAACTGGACGCAAAATCAGCCGAGGAGCTGGTGAAGGAAGGAAAGAAAGGAATCACCGCGGAATTTAACGGAATCATATCCAAGGCAGATATTAAGCAGGGAGCAGCAGTTACTCAGGGTATGGAACTGTTTACTATTGAGAATACAGACAAGGCAAGTGTGGATGTGACTCTCTCTAAATATGATTATAATACAGTGAAAGAGGGGCAGTCTGTTGAGATTACCTTGGGGGATAATACTTATCAGGGTACTGTAACAAAAATGAGTCATATTGCGGTGCAGAATGAAAAAGGAACGCCGGTCATTTCAGCAACAGTAAGCATTGATAATCCAGATGAAGATATTTTCCTGGGAGTAGATGCAAAGGTTAAGATTTATGCGGCTTCTGCGAAAAATGTGGTGACTCTTCCTGTGGAAGTGGTCAATATCGGAAAAGAAGGCTCCTTCTGCTATGTGATAGAAGATGGACTGGTGACAAAGAGAAATATTACCACAGGAATCAGCTCAGAGGATTATGTGGAAATTACGGATGGAATTAAAGAAGGAGAAGAAGTAATCGCAGATCTGGGTGATTACACAGAGGGAATGGAAGTACAGGCAGTTCCTGAACAGACAGGAGAGGATGCTGATGAGTAATCTGTATGAATATATCAAGATGGCAGTCCATAATATTATGGCAAATAAGGGACGTTCTTTTCTGACTATGCTTGGCATTATCATTGGCATTGCTTCTGTAATTGCCATTGTATCTGTGGGTGAAGGAACCAAGAACCAGATGAACAGTGAAATTGATGATATCGGTGGCGGGCAGATTGCCATCAGTGTCAGCGATGAGGCACAGACAGATGAGGAGTGGATCACTGCGGATGATGTGGAAGCAATCCGGGCGGTAGACGGTATAGAAGGAGTAAATGTTTCGGATTCATTCAGTGGAGAAACTACCACAGGTAAGGGGAATTTTTCTCTTATGCTGACGGGTGAGGGACCGGATGCAAAGCTGTTAAATAATGCCACCATGAAGCATGGAGTATATTTCGGGGAAAATGAAGTTCAGGAAGCAAAAAATGTCTGTGTGCTTTCCGATGCAGATGCAAAAAGACTCTTTGGCACAGATGATGTGGTTGGAATGACTGTAGATGTCAATTGTTATGGACTGACCAAAAGTCTTCGTATCTGCGGGGTGACAACCCAGAAAGAAAATGGAACCTTTGTCAGTTATACTTATGAGGGAATGCCGGTGACTATTAATGTTCCCTATACTACAATGAATGAATTCACCGGTGTATCCGATTACTTTTTCTCAGTAACAATGCAGACAGATAAGAGCTTAAACAGTCAGGATGTTGCTGACAAAGTGGTAAAACTGATGGAAAAAAGACATCAGTGTGCAGGAAAAGATTACTTTCAGGTACAGAGCTTTCAGGATATTATGAGCTCTATGAATCAGATGCTGGATATGGTGACTGCTTTTATCTCCTTTGTGGCGGGAATTTCCCTTCTGGTTGGCGGTATCGGCGTTATGAATATTATGCTGGTTTCCGTAACAGAACGTACCAGAGAGATTGGTATCCGTAAGTCACTGGGAGCGAAAACCTCTTCTATTATGATGCAGTTTCTGGCAGAGGCGGCAATTCTGACGGTGATTGGAGGGGTGATAGGAATTGTTCTGGGTGTGATTGGCGGATATGTGATCTGTTCAATCATAAGCAGCAGTATGGGAATGTCCATCACTCCGGGAATCAGCCTGAGTACAATTATGGCGGCGACTTTGTTTTCCTGTGCAGTAGGAGTATTCTTTGGAATTTATCCTGCGAAGAAAGCAGCAAAACTGAGTCCGATCGAGGCTTTGCGGCGGAATTAATGAAAACAGGACTGCGATAGTATTTTGGTGTACCTGTGTACTGATATCATTACAGAATAGTTGTAAATTGTTATAATTTTGCGAATCAAAAGAAAAAAATAAAAAATTCAAAAAAAGTGTTGACAAATGCTCCAGTATAGAGTAGAATACTCATTGTTGTGAGGGACACGAGATAAGAACTTCACAAGGATGTGCGTTTAGCTCAGCTGGATAGAGCGTTTGGCTACGGACCAAAAGGCCGGGGGTTCGAATCCTCTAACGCACGCTAATAAAAAATAAGACAGTGCATATGCACTGTCTTATTTTTTATTCGAGTCCGGGTCGGACTCGAACGGGTTCGATCTACGCTTCGCTCCGGTCGTTGCTAAACGCGTGCCACTGGCACGCAGCAACCTCTAACGCACGTAGAACCGCTAGAAATCAAGGCTTCTAGCGGTTATTTTTTTACTTGACAAGGCTACTTGACCCTTTGGTTAGTTCCGATGGCATAGCCCCGGGAGTAATCATTAAGGAGAAGAAAATTTACATTGAATGTAATTGAGTAAAGCTCTGTCATTCCGATTGTCTTCAGAAATTGTAATGATTTCAACTTTTGGGTGATTTACAATTTCAGGCCAGAAAGATTCTGCAGGTTCCTGTAATACCCCTAAAATGGGAGTCTGCCCATCCAAAAGGTTTAGGATTTTTTTCCGAAATAAAGCTGCGTCTGCTTCATGTGGACCAAGTTCATCCATAACAATTAAAGAGCAGTCAGAACACATGGAAAGAATATTGCATCCAAGAAGATCAAAGGTATCGGCAGTGTGTTCATCTGTTTTTCCGCATAAAAACAAAAGATTAGATTCGTTTGGGAATTCCTTCTCTTTTAGATGGTACATATGAACTGAATACTGATTCTTTAGATAGTCTTTTGTGCGGACAGTCAGGAATCCATCAGCGGTTTTCTTATAATCATCCAATATCTTTTGGGTCAATGTAGATTTTCCAATGTGTTTTTTACCAGTTAAAAATATATGTTGAGTCATAGTAAAGTCCCATTTCATTTTATAATAGTTCTATAGTCAGGTCGCATTGTTTTGTTTCGAACATCCCAGAGAATTCTTCCATAAGTGGAATCAGTTATTTCCTTGATTTGCCCATCTTTGTTTAAGTGAGATTGAATCCATTGCATGATTTTATTTGCGTTTTCCTGTGTATATTCTTCAGAAGGAAGCATGTGCTCCATAAGGAAATCTATATAGTGTTCATCCGGAGTTACCCAGGTTTCACGATGGAGTTTTTCATAGCTTGTTTCAGGATTATATCCAAGCAGAAATAATATATTGAAAAGAGAGAAAAACCATCGCCCATTCCATTGGGGTGCTGTTTGTTTGCCAAATACTTCCTGTAAGATCTGTTCCCTGAGTGAATTTCGTCTGTCAAGATGCGTGATATTACAGCACCATGCCCTGCTCATTTCCATAGATTTTATCAGTCCGTCCATATTGTGGATTGCAGGTGTCATGGAACTGAATACCAAATCAAATGCATGCTTATACCCCGATTTATCAATATCTAATGTCTGAAAATTACATGTATAGAGTATAGCGTTATTTAAGCCTTCATTTTGGATATGTTCCATTCCGTGTTTAACCATTTTATCAGAAATATCCAGCCCCACTACTTTGTGTACATATTTGGCAAATGCAGCAGCAAACCGTCCGGGACCGCATCCAATATCTGCGACGTCATAATTTTTTTCAAGAAGTCCTTTGGAATCCAGGTAGTTTATAGCGCTGATGACACGTTCGTCACCTTTTTCTTTCTTTTTGCGTGCGTCTTCCCAAAAGTCTGCACGTTTATTCCATCTTTCTATAGCCCGCTCAGGTAATTCTGCAGGCTCAGATTCCTGCAGAGAAATAAAATAATCCAATATAGAGTCCATGTATCATTCCTCCTGAAATGCTTTTGGTGAGCTATTTACCGGTAAACAGATAGTTCGTTCACGGCCATAGCGGTCGTGTGTAGTTATCACATCCATTTCAATATCGTAAACAGATTGTAAGGTTTCAGATGTAATGATTTCTTTGGGAGAGCCAAATCCCATAACCTTTCCGGATTTCATGAGAAGAACTTTGTTTCCCACGGAAAAGGGATGCTCAGGACTATGTGTTGACATAATAATGCAATAGCCCTGATTGGCCAGCCCTGAAATTACTTCCATGAGAAGTTGATGATTTGCATAATCCAGATTGGCGGCTGGCTCGTCCATGATGAAGATTTTTGCAGACTGACAGATTGCACGGGCAATTAAAACCAATTGCCTTTGTCCTCCGCTTAAGGAAGTATATTTCCTGTTGGCAAGAGGCAGGGCATTTACTTTCTCCAAGGCAGCAAAAGCTGCTTCCTGATCAGGCTCTTTTGGGGTTTCAAATGCGGAGAAATGAGAAGCACGCCCCATAATTACCATATCAAGAACTGTATAGGCAAATACAGGGGAATGATATTGGGGAATATATGCAATCATATTTGCCAGTGTTTTGGTTGTAAAGTCACTAATATTTTTTCCGGCTATCTTTATTTTTCCATTAGAAACAGGAAGGGAACCTAATATCATGCGGAACAGAGTGGTCTTTCCGCAACCATTAGGACCAAGCAGACAAAGCACATCACCATAGTCTGCGCTGCAGCTGATACCTTTTAAAATATCACCATTGCCGTAACCGCCAAAAACATTTTCAATTTCCAGAAGCATATAATTACGCGCGCTCCTTTCGTTTGATGATAAGATAGATAAAGAAGGGGGCGCCCATGATACTTGTGACAACGCCAAGTGGAAGTTCCATGGACAAAAGGGAACGGGAAATATCATCAACAAGTATCAGATATCCGCCGCCAAGGATCGCACTTGCAGGTATCAGCCTTCTGTAATCAACGCCAACCAGTGCACGTGCCAGATGGGGGATCATCAGCCCGACCCATCCGATCAATCCTCCAAGACAGACTGCAGCGGCGCTGAGTAATGTGGAAGCGACTATAAAAATCAGACGATATTTACGCACATTGATTCCTAAACTTTTGGCTTCTTCTTCATCCAAAGTCAGCAGATTGATCTGCCATCGAAAAATAAAAATCAGACTTAATCCAATGATCATTGGAAGAACACTCCAGGAAAAGGATTTGGTTGTGGTTTTGGTTAAGCTGCCCATAAGCCAGAAAGTAATTTGCTGGAGAACATCATTGGGGTCTGCCACATATTTGATCATTGTGACACCGGCATTGCAGAGTGACATGATCATAGTTCCGGTCAGAACAAGACTGAGAGTCTGGGAATGTGCGGTTTTTCGGCTGATAAGATAGGATGCGGCTACTGCGGCCACACCACCTGCAAAAGCAGAAAGCTGAATCATCCAGTTGGAAGCTCCGTTTAAAATTGCAAAAGCAGCTCCGAGACTTGCACCGGAAGAAACTCCAAGAATATCCGGAGATACCAGTGGATTGCGAAACATTCCCTGATAGGTTGCACCTGCTACCGAGAGGGAAGCACCAATAAATAAAGCAGACAGAATACGGGGCAGACGGATATTCCAGAATATGGTAACTGCCTGGGGTAAAATATCTCCTTTAAAACCAAATTTTGATAAAAATGCATTTAGTACCTGCACTGGTGTAAGCGGATAATATCCCACCCAGAATGAGAGTACTATAATGATAAACAAAAGTACCAGCATAACCGCCAATAGCAGAACATATCGTCTTTGCCGGGCAGTAGCTGCTTTTTTTTCATTAGCTGTCAGATTCATAATCATTCATCCTTGTAACTTGACTGATCAAATTTACGGTGTTATACTCAGAAAAACCGAATTGTTTTTAAAAACTATTCGCATATACATTATAATACTTAAAAATTGTATAGTCAATTTCAATAAGCGTCAATTATGAGTAATGCGGAGAAAAGAAAGGAGAAAGTTTATGAAAAAGCACAGACAACTTTTGGCTCTGCTTATATGTCTGGTGATGTCAGTCAGTCTTTTAACAGGATATTCTGAAACGAAGGCTGCTACTGAAGAGCAGGCGCAGAGTGGGGAGCAGGATGCCACGCAGGAAACTGCTGAAACCCGTGAGATCACAGACATGGCAGGAAGAAAAGTAACTGTCCCAGCAGTAGAAAATATTGAATCTGTTTTTTCAGCAGGTCCGGTAGCTGCAATTTTTCTGTATATGGTTGCACCGGATAAGCTTCTTGGGTGGAATTATGAACTGAATGATGTTGAGAAATCTATTATTCTGGACAAATATCAGGATCTTCCTAATTTTGGAATGGGTGATGCTGTCAATTATGAAGCAGTAATTGCTGCCAATCCTACAATTGCTATTAATAGTGGAAAGATTAATGATACAATGGTTTCTGATTGCGATGCGTTATCAGAAAGCCTTGGAATTCCGGTTGTTGCAGTAGACAATGAGCTTAATAATTCTGCGGAAGCTTTTCGTTTTATGGGCGAACTTCTTGGCGTAGAAGATCATGCAGAAGAGCTTGCTCAGTATGCGGAGCAGGTATTTACTGATATTAATGCACTTTCAGATATTCCAGAAGAAAAGAAAGTCAGTGTATACTTCGGTAATGGAGAGGATTCACTGGAAACTGCACCCAGGGGATCCCAGCATGCACAGATCCTTGATGCCATCAATGCAGTCAATGTTGCAGATCTGGAATTGGGAGATGGATCTCGTGTTCAGATTTCAGCAGAACAGCTTCTTGCATGGAATCCGGATGTGATTGTTGTAAATGGTGAACCAAAGGCAGATAAAAGCGGAAATTCTGCAGCAGAAGATATCCTGAGCAATCCTGATTATGCTTCACTAAAAGCAGTACAGGACCAAAAGGTTTATGGAACTCCTAATGCACCGTTTAGCTGGGTGGATCGTCCGGCAGGACCAAATCGTCTGATCGGTATGCGATGGTTCTCAGCATTGATTTATCCGGAATATATTAAATGTGATATCAATGAAGAAATACATAAATTTTTCGATCTTTTTTATCATGTTGATCTGTCCGATGAACAGTTGGAAAATGTTCTGAAAGGAACTTTATAAAGGTTAGGCATGGACGTGGAAAAGGGCTATACAATAAATAAATGAAAAAGAAACGCTGGTTCCGGTAAATACCGGTTCCGGCGTTTCTTTTTATAATTTTCGGATCATTGCGCTTCCATGCAGATCGCATACAGGATCTGCAAACAGATGGTTTTTCAGACAGAATTCCCCGACCGCTTTTCGACATCCGGAAAACTGTGTACTGTACACATCGTGGATCAGGAGAACTCCTCCGGTGGCCAGGCGTTCATAGAACAGAGGAAGTGCGGCTGCAGTTGGAGCATAGAGATCTGCGTCCAGAGATACAAAACAAAAAGTTTCATCTGTGACATCGGAAAAGGTATCCGGAAACCATCCTTTGTGGATCACAGTACGTGTAGGATCAGGCATAACATGAAGAACAGAGTCAATATCAGTAGAAGAAAAATCACCTGTTTTGGCACGGGACAGATTACCGGAGGCTTCTATTGTGATATCCTTTTCTGAAAAGCCCTCAAAAGTATCAAAAAGATGGATTTTTCGGTCTGGAAAGGCTGCACTGATCAGGGAAGAAAATTCACCTCGAAAAACACCTAGTTCTGCAACATTTCCCGGAATATCCAATTGATAGATCTGCTCAGATAAAAGACGCATAACAGCAACCCGTGCGTCAAACATGCGAAGGACGGAGGGATCACGAAAAGGTCCGTGATAACCTAAGTTTTCCATCTGCTTTATCATAGAATTGCGCCGTTCTTCATCCAGAACTCCCAGGATGACCAGATCCGGGAGAAGTGCTGCTGCAGTATCCGGAGAACAGACTGGAATATTTCCAATATATGATCCGTGTTTATGGGGGTCATTATCAGCAAAGCACAGGAGCTGACAGGGACTGCTGAGAAGTCTTGCGGTCATTTGTCCAATTTGTCCGGCACCAAATATTACAGTTTTATATACTGATTTTGCCATCATTTTGATGTAGCCTTTCTGTCAGCGCGAACCTGGATCATCTGTCCTGTGATGGAGATGGCGATTTCAGCCGGTGTTTCTGCTTTGATCTCCAGTCCTATAGGTGAGATGATATGGTTTAAATCTTGTTCATTAATGTTGTATTCTTCAATCAGACGGCGAAATACAGCAGCTTTTTTTGCACGGCTTCCAATGACGCCTATATAACATGCAGGTGTAGCGAGAAGCTGTGCCTGTACAATGGTATCATAGGAATGTCCACGTGTCATGACGCAGCAATAATCAGCAGCTGTAATAGAAACATACTGGTCCAGATGGTTGAAATCACAAAGTATTGTTTCAACTGCTCCTGGGAAAAGAGCAGGATTTGTAAATTCCGGCCGGTCATCCAGGACAACACAGCGAAAATCAACGCTTGCAAGGATTGGGACAAGCTTTTGTGAGACATGTCCGCCGCCGAATACATAGACAGTTCCTGAGGTTCCAATCTGTTCAGAAAACAGATCATAATCTTCACTGTGATATCGGTGTGGCTTTGCAGATAAAGAAGATAACACAGAAGAAGGAACATTGGCAGTTCCGATGAGACCGCATGCAGGACTGTAGAGGCTCACACCGGAGGTGGTGAGAAGATCGCAGATCAGCCAGAAATCTTTTCGCTCTTCATAGAATTTTTCCGCAGTTTCCGTGATTTCCATAATAATCGGATCGTTATGATCAAGATACTGGAAAAAGGCCGTAACATCACCACCACAGATCATACCAATATTTTCAACATCTTTATGATTCAGCCGGAATTCATGCTGGCAGGATTCCTTTTTTTCAAGAATATCCAATGCCATACATTCAGCACGATATTCTACAGCTCCACCTCCGATGGTTCCGGAAATTCTGCCGTTTTTTCCGACCAGCATGCGGGAACCGGCACCTCTTGGTGTAGACCCTGAGGATGCTGTAACGGAAACAAGTACAAGATCGTTTCCCTCCAGGAATTGTTGTTTTATTGTCTGAAATAATGTTCTCATATAATAAAATACCTCCTAACTAAATTAAGTGATTTTTCTGCTCCAGTTGTGTACGTCTGCCCGCCTGAACTAAAGCGTGATATGGCAGAGTGATTGTATCATGTCCTGCAGTTTGCGGGCTTGTTCTAACTGCTGCTCATGAGCTTTGCGAGCTTCCGGACTTTTGCATTTACTCATGCTGTCGGCAAATCTTTTTTCTATGGTTACACGCTGTGTTTCCTGAATCAGTTTATCAGCCAGAAATACAATAGCTGCTTCATCCAGCGTGGCTTCCAACAGACCATGGTGCTGTGAAATGATCTGGCTGATCTCAGGATAACCTAACTGTAAGAAAAGTTCACCGCCTGTTTTTGTGTGATGCCTCTGAAGTCTGGCAATATCATGCAGAAGTGCACCGGAGCGAACAAGCTTCTGGTCAAAGATATAACCATTGGATTCCAGCATATTGCATAAACAACAGGCAAGTTCAGTAACAGCATCACTGTGAGCTTGTACATGACGGGGCAGAGAAACAGCATCGCGAAGCCTGAGACATAGCCCGTCATTTAATTCAGGATGAGGCAGTATATAACTGGGATCAGAGAAAGAAATATTATTTTTTTCATTCACTTCCAGATGATAGTAAGAGCCGCAGGGCAGACGAAACCGCTGCCTGCTGTACATATCAGAATGTAATGCATGTAAATAAGAAGAGATTACATCTGTATGAGTTACCACTGCAATATCACCTTCAGAAGCGCAAAGAATCTTATGAACTGCCTGCGAAAAGCGAAAACCAGATGCAGCAGGAGTTTCTGCTCCCGGGATCGGATGATCAGGGTTATTCCCACGCGCTTTATAAATGTCCGGCCATCTCTGGCGTATTTCATCAAAAGAAAGGCCATCCCATTCTCCCAGATTTCGTTCTGACAGATCAGAAACAATGATATGTGGAAGCTCAGGTGCCATATGGCCTGCTGTCTCAACAGCTCTTAACAAAGGACTGCAGTATACCCCTGATATTTTATCGGACAATTCTTCGTTAAGAAGGACTGCCTGCAGATGTCCAAGCATGGATAGAGAGAAATCTGTCTGTCCTACACAGTAAGAATGTTCATCCGGATACTGTGGTTTTCCATGCCGGACCAGATAAAGGTTACGCATTTAAAAACCCTCCGAAACATTCTTCAAATATTTTTTTTGAACAGGAACGTGTTTCTTCTGAAAAACGGGCATATCGTTTCAGAAATTCTTCGCCGTATGGTGTCAGTTCGCTATGGCTTCCCCTTGTACCGCCCTGGCTTCTGATGATCAGAGGTTCATGAAGCTGTGATTCCAGGGTATGGATCAGGTTCCAGCTGGTAGAATAGGAAATGTGCATGCGCTCACAGGCATCGCGGACAGATCCTGTTTCATGGATCAGTGTAAGCAGCGAATAGAGTTTTTCATCAAAAAAAACTTTTTCCCGGGCTAGCTGAATATGGATTTCAGAACGGATCAGGCTCTGGTTGTGTATGCGGAGAAGTTCAGCATAATCCTCTGGTGTATCAGCATCATGAATAATACCGGGATCCTTTACATTAAGATAATACATGGGTTCCCCGCAGTTATCCACAGCACCTTTAAGTCCTGATTTTCCGTCATCACTTAGGATGGAATCAATCAGTGTGGAACGGATCAGAATGGGATGACCGGGATTGCCATTACAGACCGGAGTTACAAGGGGACGCCCCAGAGAGAGCATTTGAGTGACTGTCTGGGCTGTGAACAGCGGAACATCAACAGGTGTAAAGAGTACCGTATCCACTTTGTCTTTCAGATACTCAAGTCCGATTCGGACAGAATCAAACATATGAGTGTTTGCATAGTTCTCATTTCGAAGAAAGACTACATTATTGGAAGCCAGGTGGCATTCCAGAACATCTGCATGATATCCGGTTACCACTACTACTTTGGAGATTCCGGCCTGCCGGAAATTATTGATCACGCGCTGTGCGATGGAAATGGAGCCAAGCTGAAGCATGGGTTTAAAGTCTCCCATTCGTGATGATTTCCCCGCAGCCACGATGAGGGCGCCTGTCTGCATTCAGATACCTCCTTCTTTCAATGATATTATACAAATTTGATATTATTATAACATATAAAAGAATAAAAATAGTTAAAATTTTAAATAAAACAAAATAAAATTGTCTGTAATATATAAAATAGCCAACTATTAATTATTTGTAATTTGTATAATTGTGCAAAATTATGGTAGTATGGATATATAAAATAACGTGGACAGGAGAACTTTTTTATGGATAAGATTTTTGAGATTACCGCAAAAGAAGTTACTGTACAGGTAAAAGATGAGCGTACAGGGGTTGTATATAGCCGGACGCTTCCCATCGATTATTATGAGAATGCAAATGTTTTAAAGCTCAGCGGTGAGAATCTGGACGGGAGCAGCTCTTCCATTGTTTTCTATTCCGCCAGAGGAATAGAGAGACTGAAAGATCTGACAGGCAGGGGAGCTGACCATGATTCGTGCGGAACACATAAGCCTGAAGATCAGTAAGATTGAAATGAATTTTTTTAAAAGGAGGAATGGGACATGATTAAAAAGACATTGAAGATTAATGGTGTTGAGAGAATACTTATTCTTGATAAGGATGAGACACTGGCGCAGGTGCTCCGTGATCACCTTCTTCTTACAGGATGTAAGATTGGCTGCGGTGAAGGTCACTGTGGAGCCTGTAATGTTATTATGAACGGAAAAGTCACAAGATCCTGTATCTACAAGATGAGCCGTGTTCCCGATCATGCAGAGATCACAACCATTGAAGGTGTGGGAACACTTTCTGATATGCATCCGATCCAGGTTGCATGGATGGCATATGGATGCGCACAGTGCGGTTTCTGTTCACCGGGATTTATTATTTCAGCAAAAGTGCTTCTGGACAATAATCCAAGTCCTACCCGTGAGGAGGTAAGAGACTGGTTTAACAAACAGCGTAATCTCTGCCGTTGTACAGGCTATAAGCCGCTGATCGATGCTACTATGGCTGCAGCAGCAGTTATGCGCGGCGAGATGACAAAGGAAGACCTTGTGTTCAAACAGACAGGTGATTCTATTGTTGGAACAAATTATATCCGTCCGTCAGCAGCACAGAAGGTAACAGGTACCTGGGACTTTGGTGCAGATGATGCATTAAAGATGCCATCAGGAACACTTCGCCTTGCTCTTACACAGGCAAAGGTTTCTCATGCAAATATCCTCAATATTGACACAGCAGAAGCAGAGAGTATGCCTGGTGTTGTTCGTGTTATCACAGCAAAAGATATTAAGGCAGCAGGCGGAACCAATAAGATCAATGGTCTTGTAATGCTTCCAAAACACAACAAGACAGACGGTTTCGAACGTCCTGTACTTTGCGATGAAAAAATCTTCCAGTTTGGTGATGCGATTGCCATCGTAGCTGCTGATACAGAAGAGCATGCAAGGGCAGCAGCAGAAGCAGTTAAAGTTGAGATCGAAGAGCTTCCTGCATATATGAATGCAATGGATGCCATCGCACCGGATGCGGCAGAGATTCATCCCGGTATTCCGAACGCATTCTTTGAGACAAACTGTATCAAGGGTCCTGATTTTGACTGGGACAGCATTCCGGATTCACAGCAGGTTGAGATCGAATCTTACTGTTCACGTCAGCCTCATCTTCATCTTGAGCCGGACTGCGGTTATGGTTACATTGACGAAGACGGTATGATAACTGTTCATTCCAAATCCATTGGTATCCATCTGCATATGCCTATGATCGCTGATGGTATCGGTGTGCCAATGGAGAACTTACGAATTGTTCAGAACCATGCAGGAGGAACCTTTGGTTACAAGTTCTCTCCTACAAATGAGGCTCTGATCGGCGCTGCTGTTAAGATCCTTGAACGTCCTGTGTCTCTGGTATTTAATCAGTTCCAGAATATTACTTATACAGGAAAGAGATCCCCTGCATTTATGAATATCAAGCTTGCAGCAGATGAAAATGGTAAGCTTCTTGCACTCTGGGGCAATAACTATGTGGATCATGGTCCATACTCAGAATTCGGTGATCTGCTTACAATGAGACTTTCCCAGTTTACAGGTGCAGGCTATGGAATCAATTCTATCCGTAACAAATCTACAACAGTGTTTACAAACCATGCATGGGGTTCAGCATTCCGTGCTTACGGATCTCCTCAGTCTTATATGGGATCTGAGATTGCGATAGATGTTCTGGCTGCAAAGATGGGAATCGACCCCTTCGATATCCGTGAAATGAACTGTTACAAAGAATCAGAAGGCAGTACGATCCCTACAGGTTATCCGCCTGAAGTATACTGTGAAGAAGAACTGTTCAAGACAGCTCGTCCACTGTATGAAGCAGCTAAGAAACGTGTGGCTGAAAAGAATGCAGCTTCTGATGGCAAGATCAAATATGGTATCGGTGTATCTCTCGGTGTATATGGCTGTGGTCTTGATGGTGTTGATACATCAAACGCATTTGCAGAGCTGAATCCGGATGGAACAGTTACAATGTATGCTGCATGGGAAGATCACGGACAGGGCGCTGATATGGGGGTTCTTGTATCATCACATGAAACACTTCGTCAGGCAGGAATCAGACCGGAACAGATCAAACTTGTTATGAATGATACCAAGACATGTCCTAATGCAGGTCCTGCAGGTGGATCACGTTCACAGGTTATGTCAGGTAATGCATGTCGTCTGGCAGCAGAAAACCTTGTGGCAGCCATGAAGAAAGAAGACGGAACCTTCCGTACTTATGATGAGATGGTGGCTGAGGGTCTTGCAACAAAATATGAAGGTAACTGGGTGACAACCTTCTGTGCAGATCATCCGATCGATCAGGATACAGCACAGGGTGATCCGTTTGCAACCTACATGTATACGATCTTCCTTCCGGAAGTTGCTGTTAATACAGAAACAGGTAAAGTTAAAGTTGAAAAATTCACCTGTGTGGCTGACGTAGGTACCATCATGAACAGACTTCTTGTAGAAGGCAACTTCTACGGTGGCCTTGTACAGGGTATTGGTCTTGCTCTTACAGAAGATTTCGAGGATCTGAACCATGATACTTCTCTGAAGAACTGTGGCATTCCGTATCCAAATGATGCGCCGGATGATATTGAACTTCATTTCAATGAAACATATCGCCCAAGCGGTCCTTACGGTGCTGCCGGCTGTGGTGAGGCTCCGCTGGATGCTCCTCATCCTGCAATCCTGAATGCGATCTACAATGCTACAGGCGCACGTATCACACGTGTTCCTGCCCGTCCTGAAAAGGTTCTTGCAGCATTAAAGGAACTTGAGAAATAACTGTCAGTATAATTTTATCATGTGATATAATAAGGGGAGACGGGAGACTGTCTCCCCTTTGGAAATGAAAGGAGTATCGGGTTATGACATATATACAGGAAAGAGGTTCCACTCATGTTTATCACGTAAATCGAATGTCAAAGGAAGAGATGGATCATATGATCAGCCTCTGTGTTCATGAACAGCCGGCGTACTGTGTTGCAGCCTGTCCTTTCAAAGCAGATACAAAAGAAATGCTGTTTTATGCTGCAAAAGGAAACTTTAAGAAAGCTCTGGCTATCTATGAAAAGATCACACCATTTCCCATGATCCTCTGTAACGGATGTACTGCACCATGTGAGGAAAAATGCAGACTCTGTGAGCTGGGTGATGGCATATCCATACGTGAAGTAGAGCGTGCCATTGTACGATATGGGGAACCTGGAAAACGGAGCAGTGTATTTCGTATCAGAAAGAAAAAAAAGGCTGTGATCTTTGGCTCAGGATTGTTCCCGCTGTTTCTTGCAGGGGAACTGGAAAAGAAGATGTATCCTGCAACCATTTACTGTCAGGAGAAAGATTATGAAGCCTATATTGCAGCAGCAGCTCCGGAGCTTTTGGAATCAGATCGCAAAAATGAGGTAAAACGTCTCAGTTCCATGGACCTTTCCTTTGAATTCGGATGCAGTCTTGACCTTCCGTTTATCAGAGAGAAAATGAAGGAGGCAGATGTGGTCTGTGCTTCAGAGGAGGTGGCCAAAAAGCTGGCTCCAGAGGAAACAGCAGACGCAGAGATCATGCTGAGAGAACAGGCGGGAATTGTCAGCGGTCCGGTCCGGTCTGTGATGGATGCGGCTTTTGCTGCAAAGAGAGCTGCCCTGACTGTAGACCTCCTTGTACAGAATCTTTCGCCCCACAGCAACAGAGGCAGTGAAGGAGCAGTTACCACCAGGCTTTATACAAATATGGACGGGATGAAAGGCTCCAAAAAGATTCCCTGCAGCACAGATGGATATTCAAAAGAAGAAGCTATTGAGGAAGCAAAGCGATGCATTCAGTGTCACTGTGATGAGTGTATGAAAAGCTGTGTCTATTTAAGGGAATATAAAAAGCATCCGGGTCTTCTTGCACGTGAGATTTATAATAATACCCAGATCATTATGGGAGATCACCAGATGAATAAACCGATGAATTCCTGTTCACTCTGCGGACAGTGTACTGTAACCTGTCCAAATGGGTTTGATATGAGCCAGGTCTGCAAATCTGCAAGAGAAAACATGGTATCTACAGACAAAATGCCTCTGGCACCTCATGAATTTGCACTGATGGATATGCTGTTCTCCAATTCGGAGGCTTTCTTATGCAGACCTCAGCCGGGATATGAAACCTGCAGATATGTATTTTTCCCAGGATGTCAGGCAGGAGCTATAGCGCCGGATGTTGTCACAGAGGCATATGAGGATCTGTGCAGGAGGACAGAGGGCGGTGTTGCTCTGATGCTGGGATGCTGTGGTGCTATCAGTGAATGGGCAGGACGCTATGAAATGACAGAAAAGGTAAATGAACAGCTGAAGCAGGAGCTTGCAAAACTGGGAGATCCTATGATTATAGCAGGCTGTCCAAGCTGTATGAAACAGTTAAAAGAGAGTCTTGGCGCCAAAGTCACAGGAATCTGGGAGATCTTAAAGGAAATCGGACTTCCCGGACAGGCAAAAGGACTGGAGATACCTGTTGCAATACATGATGCCTGCGGTGCCAGGGGAGATACACAGACACAGGATACAATAAGAGAGCTTCTTGCAGATATGGGGTGCACTGTTGTAAATACAGAATATTCCAGAGATCTGTCTCCCTGCTGCGGATACGGCGGACTGACTGCCTACGCTAATAAAGAGATGGCAGATAAAATGACAGAAAAGTGTCTGGAACGATCCGATTGCCCATATATAACGTACTGCATGGCATGCAGGGACCGATTTGTCAGGGAAGGCAGGGAATCCAGACATATCCTGGAACTTCTGTATGGTATAAATGCCGCCAATATGCCGGATATCAGTGAGAAACGCTACAACCGGCTTGAGCTAAAAGAGAAGCTTTTAAAAAATATATGGAATGAGGAACTGATGATGGAGAAAAAAGATTATACCGTTGCATATACAGAAGATGCCATCAGTATGATGGATGAACGTATGATCCTGAAAAGCGATGTGGAGCGTGTATTATCAGATTACAGAGAAAATCAGGAAGCGATCTTTGATGAAGAGACAAAAGAACTGGTGACAAGGAGCAGACTTGGAAATGTTACATTCTGGGTGAGATTTGTGGAAACAGAAGAAGGGTATCTGGTACGCAGAGCATACAGTCATAGAATGAATATTATGAAAAGGGTGGGACAGTAATGGCAGTAGAGAGAACATATTATACCATTGATCCTGAGGGAAAGCTGACCTGCATGAAATGCAAGGTTCCTCTTGTAAAGGGAAAAGCAAAATTTATGTATCTGGAGAACGGTTTTCCTGTTGAGATGCCGGTCTGTCCCAAATGTGGCTTTGTCTATGTTCCGGAAGAGCTGGCTCTTGGAAAGGTTTTGGCAGTGGAACGTGCACTGGAGGATAAATAGATGAACAGACATCCCGGAGGGGAAGAGCAGACAATTCATCTTCTGAAAAGCATAGAACTGAAAAAAGGAATGAAAGCTCTGGATCTGGGAGCAGGAGAGGGAGAGACCGTGCGGATCATGAAAGCATTTGGTCTGAATGTGCAGGGTGTGGATCTTGCTCCGCGAAGCAGTGAGGTGCAGCAGGGAGATTTTCTGGACCTTCAGTATGCAGCAGACAGTATGGATCTCTGTATCAGCCAGTGTGCATTTTTTGTCAGCAGAGATCAGAAAAAGGCAGTCTCTGAATGCTGGCGTGTACTGAAAAAGGGAGGATTTCTTTTGCTGTCAGATCTGGATCCGGGCAATCTTCTGGAAATTGTGAAAGAAACAGGGTTTACGATTCTCTGTCAGGAGGATCAGACTGCTCTCTGGAGAGAATATTATCTGGAAGCAATCTGGAATGATTCATTCTGCTGCGAGGATCATAAGCTTCTGCAGAAAGAATACAAAGGCAGAAAAATAGGCTATACCATGGTGGTTGGCAGAAAGGAGTAATGTATGGATCTTTACGAAAGAATAATGGAATTAGGCAGCATGGGATATCATTGTTCACAGATCATTATGATCATGACTCTGGAAACCATAGGAGAGGAAAATCCACAGCTTGTAAAGGCAATGGGAGGCCTTGGCGGAGGAATCGGTTACTGTGGAGATACCTGCGGATGTCTGACAGGAAGTGCCTGTGCCATCGGATATTTTCTCGGAAATCTGGCTCCTGAAGAGAAGGAAGATGCACAGATGAAACCGGCTGTACAGGAATTATATCAGTGGTTCCGCCAGAAGACAGAGGAAGAATTCGGAGCTTTTTACTGTAAGGATATCACTCATCTGGACTGGGGTGTGATTATGGAGAAATGTCCTGGACTTATTGCAGATACTTATACAAAAGTTATGGAAATTCTGACAGAGCGGGAGGTACTGGAGCTTTGATCACCATCGGCAAAACAAAGAGTGTCTGTCCGGAATGTATGAAGGTAGTTCCTGCCATAAAAGGTATCGGTGAAGACGGGATCTATCTGGTAAAGGAATGCAATGCTCATGGAAAATTTCAGACCCTGATCTGGGAAGGAAATGCAGCAGATTATCTTTCCTGGGGAAGAGAAAATCTCTCAGCAGAAACGCCTGTAAATCCGAAGGTTAAAGAAAAATCCTGTCCGGATAATTGCGGACTCTGTGAGGAACATGAAAGAAAAGGCTGCTGTATGATCCTGGAAGTTACAAAACGCTGTAATATGCATTGTCCTGTCTGCTTTGCTTCAGCAGGAGAAGACAGGGAAAAGGGAGATATTCCCATCTGTGAAATAGAAAAACAGTATGATTTTCTGATGGCTCACGGAGGTCCCTTTAATATACAGCTTTCAGGAGGAGAACCAACCATGAGGGACGATCTGCCTGAAATCATACATATGGGAAGAGAAAAAGGATTTACATTTTTTCAGTTAAATACCAATGGGATCCGGCTTGCCAGGGAGGAGGGGTATGCCGGAAAGCTGAAAAAAGCAGGACTGAATACAGTATTTCTTCAGTTTGACGGTGTGACAGATCAAGTTTATGAGACTTTACGTGGACAGGCTATGATGGAACTGAAGAAAAAGGCGGTCTTAAACTGCTCAGAAGCAGAGCTTGGTATTGCTCTTGTGCCGGTCATTGCGCCGGGAGTAAATGATATGCAGGTAGGGGATATCCTGAAATTTGGTCTGGATCATATGCCCTTTGTTCGTGGCGTACATTTTCAGCCTATCAGTTATTTTGGCAGATGTTCCCAGAAGCGCCCCCAAAATCCCATCACCATACCAAAGATGCTGAGGCTTATTGAAGAACAGACAGAGGGACTGATGAAAATTGAGGATTTTGCAGGCGGCGGCGCAGAGAATCCCTACTGCTCCTTTCATGCAAGTTATCTGAGAAAAGGAGAGCGGGAACTGAAACTTCTTGAAAAAAAATCAGGAAAAGGATGCTGCTGTACTACCAGTGATGATTCCAGGCAGTATGTGGAAAATCAGTGGAGCTACAGTACAAAAACCTATGATGAGGGAGAAATGACACAGACAGATGCGCTAGATGAGTTTCTGATCCGGATACATAATGAAACCTTTGCAGTATCAGGTATGATCTTTCAGGATGCCTGGAATCTGGATCTTGACCGTCTGAAACGCTGTTATATCTGTGAAGTGGATCCTGACCACGGAATGGTACCGTTCTGTGCATATAATCTGACTAATCTGAAAGGAACATATTTATACAGAAAGTGAAACGATCCAATATAGATGCAATGATCTGTAGGCAGGAAAAAATTACAGATATTACAAGGAAAACAATAAACAAAATACAGCTGGATAAACTGAATGCTGTTCTGAAAAGAGAAAAAGAAAGGCAGGGATTTTATAGAGATCTGCCGGAAAGGCTGGAAAGCCTTGATGATCTGAAAACCCTTCCCTTTACAACGGAATCCGACCTTGCTCAGAAAGGGGGCAGGATGTTACTGTGCTCTCAGGGAGAAATACAGAGGATCATTTCAGAACAGACAAGCGGAACAACAGGTGCAGGTAAACGTGTATTTTATACAGAAGGAGATTGTGAACATACCATAGAACTTTTTATGGCCGGACTTGGTGAGTTTATTTATCCGGGAAGCAGGACTATGGTTGCCATGCCGTTTTCAGGTCCTTCTGGACTGGGAGAGCTGATCGCAGAAGCAATCAGACGTATAGGAGCACACCCCCTTTTAACCGGGAACAATAAAACCTATGGTGAGTTAAAAACAATTCTGGAAGAGGAGCGGCCGGATACTTATGTAGGTATGCCGACAGCACTGCTTTCCATGCTCAGAATGTGTGGAAAAGGCAGTATAAAGAGAGCACTGATATCAGGGGATGCCTGTCCGGAAACAGTAATGAAAGCAATAGAAAAAATTTTGGGAACACCACTCTGGCCTCATTATGGTTCCAGAGAGATGGGGCTTGGGGGTGCGATTTGCTGTCAGGCTCATGAGGGCATGCACATGAGGGAGAATCATTGTATCACAGAGATCATAGATAAAGAGGGAAATGTTTTGCCTGACGGTCAATGGGGAGAACTGGTGATCACAACCATTGGGATGGAGGCACAGCCTCTGATCAGATACAGGACCGGCGATCATACACGTATCATCCCCGGAAAATGTATCTGCGGAAGTGAGGTAAGGCGTCTGGATTTTGTAAGGCGCATCGACCAGTCCAAAAGTATGAGAGAAATGGATGAATTACTGTTTCAGTTTCCGGAACTGGTAGATTACTGTGTAAGGAGTGTTGGAGGGAAAAAAGAAATCACAGCACTTTTTATATCAGATAACGGAGAAGAACTGATCAGAAATGTCTGCGCAGAGAAGAATATTATTTCTTTGGACTGCAGAAAAGCAGAATGGAGCGATAGGGCATTGTATCCTGCGAAACGTATTATTTTATAGAGAAACTATTAGAAAACAGAACGAAACCCATTGACTATCAGTCGGATTTCGTTCTGTTTTTTATTTTATGAATAGTTATTTGTTCACAGGATAATACGGACAGTCCTCTCTGATACATTCTTTATTATCTTCAAAATATTTACATAGTACAGAAGACAGCGGAATCTTTACAGAGCTGAACTGCCTGTAAAACCTGATCGCTTCTTCAATAGCAATTCTGCTGGTGCGTTTACAGCAGCGCGGACCACCAACATCAGCCAGTTTGGATAAAATAACAGAGACAAGCTTCTGAGGAAAGGGCCATGCATCCTTATGGAGGGGACCGGATCCGGTCATAACGGACATAAAGATTCCGGCACCTGCTGCTGCACCACACACTCCCCAGTAACCGCAGGTACCACCGGGAACCTGCTTTGCTCTTTTACAGATTTCAGATAATGCGGTATCGTAATTCATACGCTCTCCATTATTGCGAAGTGCAGTCAGAAGAACACTGGGAACAATGGCATGATGTTCAGGTCCATGCATGTGGACAGAAGGAAGGTCCATGATCTCTTCCAGAAGCAGCAGGGGATCCTTCTCTGTGCTGCTTCTGAGGGCTGTGCTCACCGGTATATAAGTACCATAGCTGTGACAGGCATCACAGACAAAATGGCCATTTTCACAGACAGCATTTGTCAGCTGCTCTTTGTGGCAGATGCTGCAGGTTTTCACAGAACTTTCGATGCTGTATGTGACCGGTGCTCCACAGATCAGGCAGCCTGAAAAATGTTCTGTCTCTCCACAACAGCAGGAATTATTTGCATTATCCATAAAAATCAGCATTTCTCAGCAATATCATAGATAAGCCGTTCTGTATCTTCCCATCCAAGGCATGGATCTGTGATGGAGCATCCAGGAGTCATGTGATCGCTGATATCCTGGCGGCCTTCGAGAAGGTAGCTTTCGATCATAACACCTTTAACCAGCTTTCTGAGGTCTGGATTATAGTTACGGCTGTGAAGTACTTCTGAAACAATACGGATCTGTTCCTTGTATTGCTTGTTGGAGTTTGAGTGGTTGGCATCTATGATGATGGCAGGGTTCTTAAGGTCTTTTTTGGCATACAAAGCAGACAGATGTATCAGATCTTCATAGTGGTAGTTAGGAATAGTCTGTCCGTACTGGTTTACACCACCTCTGAGAATAGTGTGTGCCAGATCATTTCCTGAAGTTTCCACATCATTTCCTCTGTAGATGAAGTGGTGTGGATGCTGTGCAGCAGTGACGGAATTCAGCATAACAGAGAGATCACCGCTGGTAGGATTCTTCATACCGACAGGAATATCCATGCCGCTGGCAGTGAGACGATGCTGCTGGTTCTCCACAGAACGTGCACCTACAGCTTCGTAGGAGAGAATATCATCCAGATAGCTGCGGTTTTCAGGATAAAGCATCTCATCTGCGGAAGAGAGTCCTGTCTCCTGCATAACTCTCATGTGCATCTTGCGGATAGCAATAATTCCGGCAAGAAGGTCAGGAGCTTTATCAGGGTCTGGCTGATGAAGCATTCCTTTGTAACCGTCACCTGTGGTACGGGGCTTATTTGTATAAACTCGCGGGATGATCATCAGTTTGTCAGAGACTTTATCTGCCACTGTTTTCAGTTTGCGTACATATTCGCAGACTGTATCTTCGTTATCAGCGGAACAAGGTCCTACAAGGACGATAAATTTATCTGATTCACCGGTGAAGATACGGCGTATTTCTTCATCGCGCTGTTTTTTTACTTCTTTGAGTTCCTGGCTGAGAGGGTACTGAGATTTCAGAACCTCCGGTAAAGGGAGCTCGTGATTGATTTTCATAGACATGATCTGTTTCCTCCATATAAGTACATGCAGGTCTTTGATAATGCCGGAACTCAGGAATACTTTATACCTGACCGGACTGCCTGCATATTTTCCTTTACAAGTATAACATGGTGTTATCTAAAATTCCAGTACTTTAACACTTTAAACTGACATATTTTGAGAGGATGTAATCAGACCGTTTTTTATGCCTGTTTCTTAGCTTCACAAAAATGCTTTCAGATGTTACAATCAAATAAAAGATATGAGGAAAGAAATATCAAAAGAATACCAAAGAAAGTCGGGGTGAAGGTTATGGAGATTAAGAGTATTTTGATAAAGGACACAACCAGAGAAGAAAGAAAACAGATTGTGGAGGAATCTTTTGGGAATATTTCTGCAAGCTGTGATGGCTGTATGGCGGGACTGGCAGAGATGTATCAGGAATATATTGATGGTACAAAGGAAATCCGCGACATTAACATGGAGTTTAATGCACACTATATACGGGAAGATCTGGATGAGAAATCAAAGAGAAGCTGCCCGATGTAGATAAAACAACTATATGGGAAACTTGCAGATTTTGAATATGTAGGAAATAACAAGATAACAGGAGAAGGATATAAAAATGAGTACAAACAATATGGATAGATTTGAATTTAGATGTATCAGACCGGAGGAGATACAGCAGGCAATAGAGATCGAGCAGATCTGTTTCCCGCCAAATGAGGCATGTTCCCCGAAAAGTCTGACAGAGAGAATAAAAGCAACAGCAGAAACATTTCTGGTAGCTGAGGATAAGGAAACCGGAAAGCTGGCTGCATTTCTTAATGGAGTTCCTACAGATGAGGAGGCTTTCAGAGACGAATTCTTCACAGATATTTCCCTGAGTAATCCTGAAGGCAAAAATATCATGCTTCTGGGTCTGGATGTCCGTCCGGAATATCGTATGCAGGGACTGGGACGTGAACTGGTATCCCGATACTGCCAGAAGGAAGCACAAAAAGGACGAAAGAAACTTTTCCTCACCTGTCTGGATGAAAAAGTGAAGATGTATGAGAAATTCGGCTTTACAGATCTGGGTCAGGCAAACTCCACCTGGGGCGGAGAAGCCTGGCATGCCATGAGCATCGAGATTGGAAGATAATTAACGAGCAGAACAGACAGGAGAGTGTACAATGAGCCTATACGCAATCGGTGATTTTCATCTTTCGTTTACAGTCAATAAACCTATGGATGTATTTGATAAAAGATGGAAGAATCATGTGGTTAAGATTGAGAAGTACTGGAAGAGAAAAGTGACAGAGAATGATACAGTAGTGATTACCGGAGATCATTCCTGGGGGAGAGATCTTGCAGAGTGTCAGGCAGATCTGGATTTTATTATGGCTCTGCCGGGCAGGAAGATCCTGCTTCGGGGAAATCACGATATGTTTTGGGATGCAAAGAAGACAGAAGATCTGAATGAGATGTTCTGGGGAAAGCTGGAATTTTTGCAGAATAATTTTTATACATATGAGGATTATGCGCTGGTGGGAACCAAGGGCTACTGTTATGAAGGAAAAGACAGCTATGAGCATTTCTTGAAGATCCGAGAGCGGGAGCTGGGGCGGCTGCGCTGCTCTTTTGAAGGGGCGAAGGCAGCAGGATATGAGAAGTTTATCATGTTTCTTCATTATCCGCCTACAAGTATTGGAGAGATGGAGAGTCCGTTTACCCTGATGGCACAGGAATTTGGCGCCGAGAAGGTAATCTATTCTCACTGTCATGGAGAGAAGCGATATGATGACAGCTTTAAAGGCTATGTGGATGGAATAGAGTACAAGCTGGTGTCAGGAGACTATCTGAATTTTAAACCGGAGTTGGTTTTACGCTAATTATATTGTCTGGAAAAAATCCCTGGGAAGTATTATACTTTTCAGGGATGATTTTATGTGCTTTGAGAGAAAATATCTTCGGGGAGAAATGAGAAAATGAAGATTTACTACAGAGAGAAATCTGGCGGGATTGAAATTCTGCGGTGTTTTGGAATAGAGGGCAGAGTTGAGATTCCGGGAATGATAGATGACAAATTGGTAATTAGTGCGGCACCGTATGCATTCTCCAGTCATATGGATGAGAAAGAAGAACTGAAAAATGCCAGCCTGTGGGAAGTGTCAGAGGGTCTTGGGTTTGGCAGAGAAGAGCATGTTCTGGCAGGAAATGACGTGGAGGAGATTGTTTTTCCTTACACTTTAAAAGAGATTGGACGATATATTTTTTATGGCTGCGGGAATCTGAAAAAGCTGGAGTTTTCTGACAGCCTGATGCAGATAGGCTGTGGTGCATTTACAGGCTGCCATGCATTGGAGAAGCTGACTGTTCATATGAGACAGGGAAAGAAGTCAGGCGTTAAGGAAATGCTGGGCGAGATGTGGCAGAGGATAGATGTAAACTTTCTTTATGAGTATGAAGAAGCCAGACTTGTATTTCCGGAGCATTATGATGAGGCGGTTGAGAACACTCCGGCGCGTATTTTGTATACGGAATATCATGGATCAGGCAGTAATTACAGGCAGTGTTTTTATGATAAGGAGCTGAATTATCAGGAATATGACAGGCTTTTTGAAATGGCGGTAGCCATGGATAAGCTGGAAGTTCTGGTTGATATGTCATTTGGCAGACTGGAGTTTCCTTATGAACTGACCGGGAAAGCCAGGGAGAATTACAGGGAATATATCCGTAAGAATCTGGGAGATATTGCAGAATATCTGGTAAAGCAGGAGGATATGCACAGATTGGAAGTGATATCCTCGCAAAAACTCTGGACACTGGAAGGAATTGATTCTGCGTTGGATTGTGCATCTAAGAGAAAAGAAACGGAAGTATCCGCATTTTTGATGAATGAAAGAGCAAATCTGGTGGATAATACGGCAGGAAGTGAACGTATAGATGTGGATAAGTTGCAAAATAGTCAGGAAGCTGACAGGACAGAGCAGGGGAAAAATGAACAATCACAAACTACAGAAAAATCTTTGAATAGAAGAACTATACTAAGAAAAAAGAGGTTTGAACTGTGATAGATATAGAGGAAAATAATGATGCAGCCAGAGGATAAAATACAGGAAATAGCAGAAAGAGCAGAGCGTTTGCAGGAAATCGGCAGCAGTATTCTCAGGGCTGCGCGGGATGAATTATATCTGGGAATGCGGTTTTTGGATGTGGCGCTGAGCAGTTTTTCTTATCAGATGGATGGTCAGGTCCATGGATTTGGAACGGATGGAAGAGTGATGTATTTCCAGCCGCAGATGCTGGGAGGCTTATATAGAGAGAACAGGATTCTGGTGAACAGAGGGTATCTGCATATGGTATTCCACTGTATTTTCCGGCATTTTGCATGGAGCGGTACAGAAGGTAAGAAGAGGGCAGACGATGGAATCACAATCCAGGAACGTATGCGTGATCTGAGTTGTGACATTGCAGTGGAGCATATGATAGATGGGATGAACTATCGGAGTATCCGTTTCTCACGCAGTCTTCTGCGAAGGGAAACCTACCGTCTCCTTGAAAAAGAGGGAAAAACCCTCAACGCACAGAGAGTATATAAAATATTGTCAGAATGGAATCTGAACGAAAAGGATCTTACAAATCTGGAACAGGAATTTCGCACAGATGACCACAGATACTGGGAAAGTAAGAAACCGGATCAGAAACCGAATCCCATGCTCAGCCGCAAATGGGGGGAGATCAATGATGGAATCGAGACGGATCTGGAAACCTTTTCCCAGGAGGCAGGTGAGCGGGACGGAGGTTTCCTGGAGCAGATAAAAACAGAGAACAGAAGCAGGTATGATTACAGAGAATTCCTGCGGAAATTTGCAGTTTTTCATGAAGAACTGGCAGTGGATGATGACAGTTTTGATTACAATTTCTATACCTACGGTCTGCGTCTTTATGGAAATATGCCGTTGATCGAACCACTGGAATCCAAAGAAGTTAAGAAGATAGAGGAATTTGTGATCGTCATCGATACTTCCATGTCCTGTTCAGGAGAACTGGTGAGAAAGTTTCTGGAGGAAACCTACGGTGTACTTAGTGAGAGTGAGAGCTTTTTTACAAAAATAAATGTGCACATCATTCAGTGTGATGAGAAAGTCCACACAGATAAAAGGATTACCTCCCGGAAAGAAATGAAAGATTATATGGAACATCTGGAACTGTATGGAGATGGCGGAACAGATTTCAGGCCTGCATTTGAATGGGTGGACAAACTGCTGGAACAGCATGAATTTCATAACCTGAAAGGGCTGATTTATTTTACGGATGGATTCGGAATTTACCCGAAGAAAATGCCGTCATATAAGACTGCGTTTGTGTTTATGCAGGATAATTACAGAGATGTGGATGTGCCGGTATGGGCTATGAAACTGATCCTGGATGAGGATGATTTTGAGAAGCCAGACAGGTAATGAAGAGAGAAAATTACAATTGCGGGAGCTGCAAATCGCGGAGCAATTCGTGGATATCAAGGAAATGAGAAAACTGAGTAAAAGTAAGAAGTGTTCAGCAGGAAAGGATTTACATTATGGATATAAAACGAGCAAAACAGGAGATAAAGGACTCAATAGAAGCATACCTTGCGAAGGATGAATTTGGAGAATATCTGATCCCGGCCATACGCCAGAGACCAATTCTCCTTATGGGGGCACCGGGTATTGGAAAGACGCAGATTATGGAACAGATCGCCAGGGAATGTAAGGTAGGTCTGGTATCTTATACTATCACACATCACACCCGTCAGAGTGCAGTAGGACTGCCGTTTATCAAAGAGAAAACCTTTGGTCAGGAGACTTTTTCTGTCACAGAATATACTATGAGTGAGATTATTGCCTCTGTCTATGAAAAGATGGAAAAAACAGGTCTCAGAGAAGGAATTCTTTTTATTGATGAGATTAACTGCGTATCAGAGACCTTGGCGCCTATGATGCTGCAGTTTCTTCAGGGAAAGACATTTGGCAATCAGAAAGTACCGGAAGGATGGGTGATCGTGACAGCAGGAAACCCGCCGGAATACAATAAATCTGTCCGCGAATTTGACGTAGTAACCCTTGACAGAATCAAGAGGATTGATGTGCAGCCGGATTTTGAAGTGTGGAAAGAATATGCCTATGAGCAGGGAATCCATCCGGCTGTTATCTCTTATCTGGAGCTTCGCAGAAAGAATTTCTACAGAATGGAGAACACAGTAGACGGACGGATTTTTGCCACTGCCAGAGGCTGGGAAGATCTTTCAAGGCTGATGCAGGTATATGAAACACTGGATAAAGAAGTGGACAGAGAGGTGGTATATCAGTATATCCAGCATCCAATGATCGCAAAAGATTTTGCCGCATATCTGGCATTATACAATAAGTATAAGACAGACTATGCAGTGGAGGATCTGCTTCAGGGTAAATGGACACCCATCACTCTGGGTAAGATCCGCAATGCTTCACTGGATGAGCATCTGAGTATTGTTGGTCTGCTGAACGGAAAGCTCAGCCAGTTATTTGCAGACTGTTATTTTATGGATGCCTATGTGACAAAGCTCTATGGTTACATGACAGAATACAGAGATAACCTTCCGGAAATGACGCTGGAATCCATTTATAAAAAGGCAGAAAATGATTTTCAGACTGCAAAAAAATCTGAGCTTCTCACTAAAAATGAAGAAAAAGTATTTATCCGTACAGTGGATTTTCTTGAGAAATTATGGATAGAACTGAGGGGAGAAACTGGTTCTGAAGATAAAATAGAGAATAATAAAGCTGTTGAAATTTCAGAAAAAGATACCTATGAGCGGGCAAAAACAGCTTTTGCAACGGAGGCTGACAGTCTGGAAACTCAGACAGAATATATCTCTCAGACGCTTCAGAATGTTTTTGATTTTATGGAAGCAGCCTTTGGTGACAGCCAGGAAATGGTAGCTTTTATTACAGAACTGAATGCCAATTATTACAGTCTCTGGTTTATCCGTGAGAATGGTTCAGATCAGTATTACCGTCACAACAAGGGACTACTGTTTGATGACAGACAGAAACTGATCCTGGGACAAATGGAGGAACTGGAGAACACGATGAAGCGGGGACTAAAAAATTAATTTTTATGCCAATTAGCATTGGATTTTCAGATAAATCGTGGTATGCTGATGAATAGAATTATGATTTGAGTGAAAAATATCAGGAATGCAGGCGCATTTGACTGTGCAGCAGTAGAACGATATGGAATCACTAGAAAAAACAGGAGGAACAAAAATGGAATTAGAAGTATTAAGAAAAGATATGGTTGCAGCTATGAAAGCCAAAGATAAAGTAACAAAAGAAGCAGTTTCCTCTCTGATCTCTGCGGTAAAGAAGGTAGCGATTGATGAGGGATGCCGTGATGAGATTAAGAGTGATCTGGTGGACAGAGTGATTCTGAAAGAACTGAAAACTGTAAAAGAACAGCTGGATACCTGCCCGGAGAGCCGCGAAGATCTGAAGGCTGAATACCAGGCAAGATATGATGTGATCGCCAAATATGCACCAAAACAGATGGATGCAGCAGAGGTAAAAGCATATCTGGAAGAAAAATTTGCAGATGTGATCGCAACGAAAAATAAGGGTCAGATCATGAAGGCTGTTATGGCTGATATGAAGGGAAAAGCAGACGGAAAGGTAATCAATCAGGTTGTTGCAGAGCTCTGCAAATAATGTGTTATCTTAACCGAATCAAGTAGCGAAGCGGATGATTTTATCCGCTTGAATATGTGAAGAATATGGTCATCCAGCAGTTTT
>OGPT01000753.1_pt1 | contig 33053 bp, 32 predicted proteins | sample 1552951 | NCBI WGS metagenome assembly OGPT01 (sample SAMEA2580224, study PRJEB22360) | human gut metagenome | biome: human gut; feature: human-associated habitat; material: faeces | place: Denmark | collected 2008/2010
GAATTCTTATTGAGTTATTTATTTTATTTTTTAAGGAGGTTATTATGGATAATAACAATGAAAAATCTGAACATGGATTTGTAAAAGTTCCTTCAAATTCAAATAATGTTACTGTCGATAAAACAAAAAAGAAAAAAAGTTCTTCATTTAAGACAGTTCTTATTTCATTTATTTCTGGATTAGTTGGAGCTGCTTTAATTTTAGGACTTTGCTTCTATGTTCCATCTTTTAGGAACTTATTAGTTTCATCTGATTCTGATGATTCAAGCAAAGAAAATCCTATTTCTAAAATCTTCACTTCTGAAGGCTCTGTTAACACAGGTGTAAGTATTGAAGATTATTCAAACACTGCTATTTCTGTAGCTAATAAAGTATTGCCTTCTGTTGTTGGTATTGAAGTAGACTTTTCTGTTTCTTCAAATTTCCCAACATTTTCAGCAGCAACACAATCAACAACATCTAAAGCTACTGGATCAGGTGTTATAATTTCAAAAGATGGTTATATTTTAACAAACAATCATATTATTGATACATCATCTTCATCATCATCTTCTTACTATACAGTATCTGAAGCTAATAAAGTTTTAGTTTATTTATATAATGAAGATGATCCTATTGAAGCTAAAATAATTGGTTCTGATAGTGTTACTGATTTAGCTATTTTGAAAATTGATAGAGATAATTTAACACCTGCTGAAATCGGTGATTCTGATTCAGTTCAAGTTGGTGAATTTGCAATGGCAATAGGTAATCCACTTGATATGAGAAACACTGTAACATCTGGTATTATTAGTGGTGTAAATAGAGAAATTACTGATTCTACTGGTACAACATATACTTTAATTCAAACAGATGCAGCTATAAATTCTGGTAACAGTGGTGGTGCTTTAGTTAATGCTGATGGAAAACTAATCGGTATTAATACTTTAAAAATGTCTGGAACAGGTATTGAAGGTATGGGATTTGCTATTCCAATTAATTCAACCTTAGATATTTCTGAACAATTAATTTCTTCTGGTAAGGTTAAAAGACCTTATATAGGTATTTCTGGAGCTGATGTTACAGAACAATATTCTAATTATTATAACTTACCAATTGGTATTTATATTGCTCAAATACAATCTGACGGACCAGCTAAAAATGCCGATTTAAAAGTTGGAGATGTTATTTTAAAATTCAATGGTGAAACAGTTGAAACAATGTCTGAATTGAATCAAAAGAAGAACGCTTGTAAGATTGGTGATGAGGTTACTTTAACAATATCTAGAGATGGAAAAGAAATGGATGTTAAATTAACTTTGATTGAACAACCTTAGCATTATAAGAATATATTTTTTCATAACAAATCCCCTTAGTGTTATACCAAGGGGATTTATTTATATCATTATTGTTTTATATTTTTCTAATTGCAATAACTATTTCACAATGTAATGAAGTGGCATTATGAACGCAGACTTTAGTTTCTACTTTCATGTTGCCACTTCAAAAAATTTATAATGTTTCTTTTATAATTTTAAGCTTCTTTTTCCTTTAATTATATTTTCAGATTTTACTTTATATATTTCTTTATCTCTATTTATAAAAGCATATATTGCTGCTGTTATAGGCACTGTATATACAATTCCTATACTTCCTGATATAGCGCATACAGCTTCTGTTGCTATTGCTTCTATATTTATTACATCTGTAAATTTTATACTTGATGACATATATAATAGAACTAATACTAATGATGAACCTATAAATGAAAGTATTAAAGTATTTGTCATTGTTCCAATCATATCTCCACCAATGTTCATTCCACTTTTAAATAATTCTTTTCCGGTCATACTTGGATTTTTTAATTTTAATTCGCTTAAACTTGATGCTATTGACATTCCAACATCCATACATGCACCCAATGCTGATACTATTATTTCTGCAAATAATACTTCTCTAAAATTAAATACAACATTTTTTGAAGCTACGCTTAGCATGATTGCTTCTTCTTTTCCCGCACCAGATAACTGTGCTAAATACCCAGTTATTGTTGCTATCACTCCAGCTAGAACAACTCCTCCAAGAGTTCCAAGCGCTGCTGATATTGTTTTTTTATTCCATCCACCTATTATAGCAAATGTTAAAATTATAATAGCAAAACATGTTCCAATTGATACTAATACAGCATTATATCCTTTGAAGATTGCCATTAATAGCACAAAGAATATTGCTAATATTGTTATTAATAATCCTATTATCGATTTTAATCCTTTTTTTCTTCCAATTAGTAATATACTTGCAAAGAAAAATATAATTAATCCTATTAGATAGTTTTGTCTAACTACATCTTGAATAGATACTTTTATCTCTCCATTATTATTTTCTATGTTAACAAATACTGTGCTTCCTTTTCTTAGCTCATATCCAACTATCTTGTTATCTATATCATATGTCATTATGTAAGTAGCTTCAAATTTCTCACTTTTTTCTTTTCCTTGAAGTATTTTTAATTTTACATCTTGAACTGTTTCTTTTCCGCCACTTCCATTATCTCTTTCATATGGTGTTCCAGCTTCAATAACTTTGGCTTTTACACTTTCTATTACTTTTGTCTCATTTTTTTGTACATCTGCTTGTGCTTCTTTTGTTCTTTCCTCAATTTGTTGTTCTTCTGTTATTGTCTCGCTGGCTACTGTTGTTTCATCTGCTTTAACAAGATTGTTTCCTAGTAATATTACTACTAGGCTAAATATAAGCAGAATTTGCACCGCTCTATTTTTCAATTTTATCCCCCTATTCAAATATTATTGTATCTATTTTATTTGTATCTTCAGTATTTCCATAAGCATATATTAAATATAAATACCCTTGATCATTTATTATAAAGTTTTCAGTATTTTCTATTTTGTACATGCTGTTGTTGAGATCTCTTAATTTCACTTCTGAATATTGTGTTTTAATTTCTTCATCTTTTTTATTTAATGCTTCAATTTCTGTATCAATTTCTTTTTGAATATCTTTTTGTTTATAATTTTTTGCCTCTACGATATCCATTATTCCAACTTCTGTATTGTTATTTAAATTGTAATTATATGTTTTGATTTTTGAACTTTGTGTTGATTTTCCTTTATGAATATTTTCTTTTATCAAAATTGATAATAAATCGCCATTTAAATAAGCTTTGTATGTAACACTATAATCTGTATCTTCTTTTGTGTTATCAATTATGTCATTTATCGTATCTTCATAATCTTGTGAGATTTGAGCATTTATTTTATCCGCATAATCTGCATTAATATTAACTTTGGGTAAATATGCACTTATGCTATATTTATCATCTTTTTCAGCTACTGTTTTATATGTATATACTATATCTTTACTATCATCTTTTTTCTTTATACTTGCTGTCGTTGTACCAGATAAATCATTTGTGCATATCTTACTAAACTCATTTTTTAATCGATTTATTTCTGCTGCATTTTGTGTTTTATTTACTCCTATTCCTAACATAAAAGGATCAGTAGCAGAGTATCTATAAAATACTTGTGCATATATTCCTATACTTAATGATAATATACAAAGTAGAATTACTATTATAAAAAACATTACTCTATTCATACCTAATATTTTGTCAGTATCTTTTTCTTTATTTTTTTCCATATAAACTCCTTTGTAAATCATAATTTTTAAAATCAAAAATAACTTATTATAGTATAACATTAAAACTAATTTATTTCAATTATTAAATGGGCATTATTTCACGTTTGTTTTCTTGACTATTCGGGCTTTTTGTTGTATTATATTTTAGTATATTAATCTTCATTTTATAGGTTAATATACAATAATGTTAAGGAGAGATTACTTATAATGTTATGTTCAATATGTAAAAAAAATACAGCAGTTATATTTATAAATAAAATAGAAGATGGTAAAAATTCTGTTGAAGGATTGTGCTACAATTGTGCAAAAGAAAAAGGAATAAATCCTTTAGAAGTTTTAGCTAAACAATCTAATCTTTCAGAAGATGAACTTAATGACATGTCTTCTCAACTTGAGAATATTTTTAATGATATTACTGAAAATATTTCTGGAACTGATGGAGATGATATGCAATCAATCGGTCCTTTGCTTGGAAATATTTTTGGTATAAATAAGAAAAATGATGACAATAGTGATTCTGCTGAACCTTCAAGTGAAAGAGCTGCAGGTTCTCAAGAAAGAAAAAAGGTTAAAACAGAAAAAAGGCCAAAGGAAAAGAAAAAAAGATTTCTTGATTCTTTTGGAACAAACTTGACTGAAAAAGCTAAACAAGGAAAACTTGATAGAGTTATAGGTAGAAATAAAGAAATTCAAAGAATTACTCAAATATTAAATAGACGTTCTAAAAATAACCCTTGCTTAATTGGTGAACCTGGTGTTGGTAAAACCGCTATTGCTCAAGGATTAGCTATAAGAATTGCAGAAGGAAATGTTCCTGCAAAACTACTTAACAAAGAAGTCTACTTGATTGATATGACTGCAATGATCGCTGGTACTCAATTTAGAGGTCAGTTTGAATCTAGAATGAAATCTTTAGTTGATGAATGTAAAACTTATGGAAATATTATTTTAGTTATAGATGAAATTCACAATATTATTGGGGCTGGTGATGCTGAACATTCTATGAATGCAGCTAATATTTTAAAACCTTCTCTTTCTAATGGTGATATTCAATTAATTGGAACTACTACTCTTACTGAGTACAGAAAATACATTGAAAAAGATTCTGCTTTAGAAAGAAGATTCCAACCTGTTATTATTGATGAACCTTCTATTGATGATACCGTTGAAATTATTCAAGGAATTAAAAAATATTATGAAGACTTCCATAAAGTATTAATCTCTAATGATGTTATTGAAAAGACTGTTAAGATGTCTGAAAAATATATCCATGATAGATTTTTACCAGATAAAGCAATTGATTTAATCGATGAAGCTTGTTCTAGAATTAACTTAAATAACAAAGAACTTTATGAAATTGAAGTTATTAAAAATCAATTAGAAAAAATTGCAGAAGAAAAAGAAGAAGCTGTTTCTTCTGATTCTACTGAAGATTATCAAAAAGCAGCAGATTTAAAAACTAAAGAGTGTATTTTAAATGATCGTTTAGAAGAATTAAATAAAAACTTACAACTTAAAGCTTTAACTGTTCAAGATATTGCTGAAGTTATTGAGAGCTGGACTAAAATCCCTGTAACTAAAATTACTGAAGCTGAAACTCAAAAACTATTAAACCTAGAAGCAAATCTTCACAAGAGAATTATAGGTCAAAACGCTGCTGTTTCTGCTGTTGCTAAAGCAATCAGAAGAAATCGTGCAGGTCTTCAAACAACAAAGAGACCACCTTCATTTATATTTGTTGGCCCAACTGGTGTTGGTAAAACAGAACTTGCAAAGGCTCTTGCTACTGAAATGTTTGGAAGTGAAGAATCTATTATAAGAATTGATATGTCTGAATATATGGAAAGTCATTCAACTTCTAAATTAATTGGTTCACCTCCAGGATATGTTGGATATGATGATGCTGGCCAATTAACTGAAAAAGTTAAAAGAAAACCTTATTCTATTATTCTTTTAGATGAAATTGAAAAAGCTCATCCAGATGTATTCAATATTTTACTTCAAGTTTTGGATGATGGAAAATTAACTGACTCTCAAGGTAACACTGTTAACTTTGAAAATACAATCATTATTATGACATCAAATGCTGGTTCGAATTTAAATACTAACTCAATCGGATTTGGAAAACAATCTGTTGACAATGGAAAAATTAATTCTGCTTTAAAAGAATTATTTAGACCTGAATTCTTGAATCGTGTTGATGAAATAGTTACATTTAATAGTTTGACTTCTGATGAATTGATTCAAATTATTGATTTATTATTAAAATATACAGATGAAGCTTTAGCTAATAAAGATATCAAACTTTCAGTAACAACTGCAGCAAAGAAATATATTCTTGAAAAAGGTACTGATTTAAAATATGGTGCTAGACCTCTTAGAAGAGCTATTCAAAAATATATTGAAGACGAAATTGCAGAGATGTTATTAAGATCAGAAGTATTACCTGGTCAAACTATTAAAGTTGATGCTAAAAAAGATGGTTTAAAATTTACTGTTCAAACTAAAAAGATAAAAAATACAGATAATAACTAGAAAGTAAAATTTGTTTGTATAGTAATTAATAAATGTTTTATAAAAAAAGATATGAAGTAGAAAATGATAAAGTATTAAAAAATTATTTAAACTCACTTTATCATTTTCTACTTCATATCTTTTTTATTTTTATAATATACTTTTGTTTTATTATCATCTTTCTCTTTGTTTGCTAAATCAATCATTTCTACTGATAATTTTTTTATTATACGTGTTCCAAGCCTTTTTATCTTATCAATTAATAAATTACTTACTATATTCATTTTCTAGTCTAAAGTTTTCTTCTTGAATCTTTCAAGTTTAAATCTATTAAAAAATGTCCATAAGCAATGTCATTAAAGTATTTTTTTGTATGAGTATGACAAAGATATTTTTACTAATACAAATTTTATTGAAAAAAAATAAGCAGAGTTATATAAACTTTTTTGTAAAGAAATGCTCGCTTTTTTCCATTCTTTCTTGATTTTTTATGTAAATTATGTTAATATTTTTTGGCATTCGTCTATGATTGTCCAGATTAGTTGTTGTGAAAATAGTTGTTAGTTATTCTTTTTTCGCAATGACATTCCTTACTGTATCTTTTTGTAAAAGCTTTTGAAAGGAGCATTTAAATGAAAAATACATTAAAAAAAACAATTGTTATGTTTATGATATTTACTATGCTTTTTGGCAATACTGTGTCAGTGTCGGCAGCTGAATTCACTGATTTCTCTTCGGTAGCTATCTCTTTCGAAGAATCGGCTACAGTATACTCAGCATCTTATCCATACACCAGCTTATCAAATGCGTTGCCGATAACCACTTCGTATAAGCGGTTGGCTTATTGTTCCACCAGTGGTTCTGGTTTTAATTGCAATTTGAAAGTCCGCTGTGAATTGAATGGCATTTCTAATCGTGGAGTAATTATGATGAAGGGTAAAAGTGGAAATATTCTTTGGACCGCTTCTTCTGATAATTACGTTCCGTCACATGGCTCTTACACATTCTGGTGTGGTAGTGATGTCTATTCCATATGGATAAAGACCACTTCTGGTTATGGTAATGCATGGATTGAAAGGTAACTTTTATTAGTTAAATTATAGTCAACGTATACTCTTTACATTAACTAGGTACAGTAAGGAAAATGGTACTCTGTTTTCAGAGTACCATTTCTTTATTTTATTTCTATTCGTTCTGTTTCATTAGTTTCATCATTATATTTTATTATATATCCGCTATATTCTTCTGGGATCTCTGTATATTTTTTATATGTGTCATCATATGTAATTTTTACAGAATATATAGCATCTTCTACCTCATCAAATGCTGTATCTAATTCATTCGATTTCATATACACTAATTCATTTTTATAAAAGTACATTTGTAATCCTGCTTCTTTAAATTTTTCATAGTATAATAATTTTCCATTTATAAATTCGTATCCTTTAGTATAATAATTACAATTTAATATTTCTGTTAGCTTTTCATTTATCCAACTGTCGTAACTATCATTACTTTCCTTATTTTCTACTGTTACTTCATATTTTTTTACTTTTGGAAAAATATTATAGTTTTGTATATCGTTTTTAGTAGTAACAGAATATGTTATTGCACCTTCTGAATCTGGATCTTTTTTTATCTCATCATAATTATCGTGTATAAAATAATAGATTTCTTTTTCTTCTGTATTATCTGTTGCTTGAATCATCTTTATTTTGGTTTCTTCATTGCTATAATCAATTTGCATAGTTATATTTTTTTGTTCTTTATATGAATTCGTAAACATATTTTTATATAATTTTGCTGTTTTAGAAGATTCTGTTTTGCTTGAACGCATCCAGAATATATAAATAACCGCAATTAGTATAACTATAACTATTAATATATTTCTTATAATTTTAATTTTTTTCATATTATTTACCTCTATTCATCAAAATAAAATATTTCTTCAAATTTTTTATCTAATGCTATGCATAATAATAATGCTAATTTTGCAGTAGGATAAAATTTACCTGTTTCTATTGAATTTATTGTTTGCCTTGATACACCTACTAATTTGGCTAATTCTTCTTGTGATAAATCATTTTCTACTCTTGCCAATTTTAATTTATTTTTTAAAACCAAATTTTCTTTCATATCATCTCCTCATTTATAAATCCAACAGTAAAAACAATTGTTAGTATTATAGCAATAATTCCTGTAACAAATAGTATCTTATTCTTCATTTTTATAGATTGATATAATTGTGACATGCTTAATTGAGCAAAAGTAATTGCTACTAAATCACTAACTATATATTCTGAATGTATAATTCTAATTATTATAAATATTATACATAAAATTGGTATTATTATTGTACTTATACCTAATGATTGTGCCATCATTATTTGTTCCATTTCATCATCTTCTGCTCTAGCTTTTTCTAATATTTCCTCCTTTTTCATATTCATAAGCCTCCTCTCTCAACAAAAAACTTATTATATTTATAATAACACTATTTTTTCATTTGTCAAGTTTTGTTTACTTTTAGTAAAGTATACTTTCATTTTATATCTAATATATTATTTTAAATGAAGTATTATCTTAAATAAAAACAGCTGAATTATGTAAAGATTCAGCTGTTTTTATTTAAAACTTTTTATAATATGATTTATATACATTTTAAATGGCCTTTTATTCATATATTGCTCATATAATATTTAAAGTGAGAAAAGAGGAAAAAGATCTCCTCTATCTTCTTATTGCTTGATGCGACTTATCTTACTTTTAAGTTGCATAAAAGTTTCGACATAACTACATTTTTCAAGAGGTATATACTCTTCTGGTAAAGGTGTTTTCGTTAGTATAATTATTTGAGGGAAAAGCTCTTCAAACATTAGCTTATAAAGAAAATTTCTTATTTGCTTTTCTCGATTGCTTTTGTTCTGGTCAGCTAAAGAATTAATTATTACAAGTGAAATTTCTTTTTCTCTTATAATATCTTCTGCTCCTTCGATTTTTCTTTCAACAACATACTCTACTTCTGCCTTTCTCAAAACCTTACAGATTGCTTTTAATGTAGTTTTGTCTTGAGCAATAACTAAAGTTCTCATATTATCAACCTCCTAATTATAGAAACGTGATGTTTCTTAAAAGAACTTCACTATTATTATATCATCTCTGTCAACTTTCTAAATTTTCTAATATTTGATTTAAGTTTTCTTGTCCTATGGCTTCTATTCCACTTTTTATTTTTTCTTGTTCCTCTACTGGTAAATATTCTAATGATACATTAGTTGTTTCATACAATTCTGTTTCACCTTTTTCATTTATTTTATATATATTAATTATTCCTTCTGATTCTCCTACTAAATAATGTTCTGGACATATTCCAGCTACCTGAGTATATAAATTTATTTGTTTAGATGAAAACTCCTCTATTTGATAATCTTTGTATTTTTTCTCAAATTCTTCTTTAGTTAAATTAACCATTTCCGTATCAGGATTTTGGATTTCTATAATTTCATGACCGCATTTTGAATAAAAAATCTCCTTAGTAATTTTGGTATTTGGTGATATTTTTTCTTCTGATGTTTCCGTTGAAACATATTCTTCTTTAACATTATTCTCTACTAAAATATTTTCATCAGCTTTACTTTCTTTTTTCTGATCATCTCTTGTATTTAAATAAAAGTAACCTATTCCACAACTTGCTAAAAAAATTAGTAACATCATTATAAAAATAACCAGTTTTTTCACTATATACCACCTTTTTCTCTCTTTTTAGGTAGTATTTGTAGTTATCTTGTTTTTATTCATTATAAATCAAATCTTTCTTTATAATATATTTTATATCTTGAAAAAGAAGAAAGTGAAGTAAACTCTAATGTTCACTTCACTTTTCTTCTTACACGATCATTTTTAACTTTTCTTCTAAGTCATATGAAAAAACAACTTGTCCCACATATTCCTTTGGTAACTTTCCATGGTATTTTGTAAGTAACTCTTCTGCTGGCATTGTTGAAAAAATAATTATCTTTGGAACTTCTTCTCCTTTCATTTTGTATATTGCCTTAATATGGCTTATCATTTTTGCCCCGGCATAACCGTTTAATTCTCCATCCTTCTTCTCTGGAAAATTCATATCAAGAATGATAATATCAAAATGATTAGATTCACATTTTTCTCTTGCTTCTTCCGCATATGTTGCTTCCTTAATGTTTGATATTTTCAGCTTTTTAAGTACTTTTCTTGCAGTAGCAATTTTGCTAGGTGAATCATCTATTATAAGCACTTTAGGAAAGTCTTGTCTTTTTAATAAAAGCCATTTCTCAAAAGCTTGTAATAACTTATCACCTGTTTGGCAAACAGCGTAGATTCCTTCTTTTTCTGACTCAGTTATTTCTGTATCAGAAAAAATTATAACATCTGGTTCTTTTTGCTTCAGTGCTGATAACCTTCTTTTTATCCTACGCAGTAATTTAAATCCTTGCTTTTGATTATAAGTTTCTCTGCTAAAATCCTCTTTGTACCAGCAAAATCCTAAGTCAAGAATGATCAGATCAATTTGATGCTCTCTTGCAATTTGATAAGCATCTCTCCCACATCCAGCTACTTCGTAATAGTCAATAAAATTCTGTTCTAAAATTTTCTGAACTGTCCGTAGCTTTTGTGTGTTGTCCTCAACAATTAATATTTTCATATTGCACCTCACCTTCGTGCGTCAAAGACGTGTTTCAAAGTTGCTATGTTTTGTATTATATCATGTTTTCTTCAAATTTCAAAATGCTATATTTATTGATATGCTTTTATAACATATTTTCCATTTTTATATTTTAATTTGATTTCTCCCATTATATCTGTTCTATATATTTTACAATTTATTTTTTCCAATCTTTCTAAAACACCTTTATTTGGATGTCCAAAATTATTATTTAATCCCACTCCAATTACTGCTATTTTAGGGCTTACCGCTTCTATAAAATCTTTTGTGCTTGAACTTTTTGAACCATGATGTCCTACTTTTAAAATATCTGCTTTTAATTTTTGAGGAGTATTTTCTTTCAGTATTTCATTTTCTGCAATTTCTTCGATATCTCCTGTAAAGAGCATTGAAAAATTTTTGTAGTTAATCTTACATACTATAGAATTATTATTTAAAATATTCTCTTTAATAAAGTTTGAATTATCTGGCCATATGATATCTATGTAAACATCTTTTTCTATTTGCAAATGATCTCCTTTATTTACTATTATTAATTTAGTCTTTTTCTTTTTTAATAGATCTTCAAACCTTTTATAATTTTCTGAAATTTCTCCTTGTTTTGAAATAATTATATTCTTCACTTTTAATTTTTCTATTACTGTTAAAAGTCCGTCCGTACATGATCTGTGTCAAAATGTGATATCATTAAATAATCTATTTTATTTATTTTTTTATTTAGTAAATATGGTATTAGTACATTTTCTCCAACATTGTAATTTTCGCTTCCTCCTCCATCTACTAGTATAGTTCTACCTATGGGTGTTTTTATCAATGTACTATCTCCTTGTCCTACATCTATCATGTATATTTCCAGATTTTGATTTATGTTTTTATAAAGATTAATTGTTATGTCTAACACTAGTGTTGATATTATCAAAACATTGATTATTTTCTTTAGAATATTTCTTTTAGGTTTTATGAGATATTTAAACACTACAGAATAATATAAAAGAATTTGAAATATGGTTAGTGTTTTTATGTATATTGTAAAGAAATGAATTGATGAAATAAAATCAAATACTGATATAAAAATTTCTATGACTGGTTGTATTATTTTAAGAATAAAACTTGGTAAAAATAATGATATAAGTCCTATTCCATCTATTATAAAAATAAATGGTGATACTATTATTCCTATTAATATTGTTGATAATGATATTTTCTTAAATAGGTTTACTATTATTGGAAGAATTAAAATATTTGCTGAAATGGATAACATTATACTTTCATATAATTTCTGAACTAATTTATTTTTAAAAGTCTTAATCGTGATTTTTTTGAAGATACATACAATACTTATTGTAGCTACGAATGATAATAAGAATCCTGAATCTATTATGTAATATGGATTTTTTATTAAGAGAATTAAACTTGATAAAGATATGTTTACAGGAAAGCTGTCTGTTCTTAATACCAAAATTGAAAGTATATGCATATTTGCCATTATAATTGCTCTTATTGCTGATGGTGAAAAATCTATTATTGTTGCATATAATATTAGAATTAATATAGTCAATTTCTTTTTCAATCTATTATCTTTTGTTATTTTTTCTATTGAAAATGTTACTAGTATTACTATGAAATTTATGTGCATTCCTGATATTGCAAGCAAGTGCGATATTCCACCCATTTGAAAATTTTCTTTTATTTGTTTATCTAACTCTGATTTGTCTCCTAATATTATTGCGTTAAAATATTCTGCTGTTTGTTTGGTAAAATTTTTTCTAAATTTATTTTTTAAGCTATCTGATATATTTTTTATTAATGTCTTTATACTTTTTTTGTTGCTTATTTTCACTATATTTGATGGTTGAATTGATCCATATATGTTTTCCTTTTTTAAATAATTTTGATAATTGAACACGCCTTCATTTTTATATGATGGACTTACCTCATATTCTCCATCAACTTTTATTATATCTCCTACAGTTAGATTAGTTTGATTCGTTCTCATTTTTAGTTTGGTATTATTTTCTTTTATTTTTATAATATATTCTGTTCCATATTCTTTTTCTAATCCCTTACTTTCCACTATCGCAACTACTTGTATGCTACTGTGATTAGTATATGTATAATTGAATTTGTTTTCTTTATTTTGTATTACTATTATTCCTGTAATTTGGATTATGAAAAAAATTATTGCTGTTTGAATTGGAATTATTAATTTTATATATTTTCGTGTCTTTCTTATTTGTATGGATACCAAGTATATTAATATTTCTACACATAAAAATAGGACTATACCTTTTTGTATGTATAGCCCTATTAATATTCCTAGTATATATCCAATGTTTAATACTAGTATTATATTTATTTTATTCACCTCATATTATAAACGTCTTGCGCCTGCATAATTATCAGCATAATATCCTGATGTTATTGAATCATATACTACGCCTCTATTTGAGTTTGCGGCATGTATAAACTTTCCATCTCCTACATAAATTCCAACATGCCCAATTGATGAACTTCCATAGTAATGGAATAATAATAAATCACCTGGTTGAAGTTCTGATTTACTTACTGCTGTTCCTTCATTAGCTTGTGTGTATGATGTTCTTGAAATTGTTTTTCCACATTTTCCATATACATATTGTGTAAACCCTGAGCAGTCAAACCCTGATGGTGAGCTACCTCCAGAAACATATCTGCTTCCATAGTAGTTTTCTGCAACTTGAACTACATTACTACCAGAAACTGATGATGTAGTACTTGATGTGGCTGTAGCATTTGTTCTTGGTTCTTCTTGGCTTCTTGATGATGTTGCACTTGCTGGTGGTTCACCTTCTGTAACTAATGTTTTTGATATATAACCTTCTTTTCCATCATAACTTACTTTATACCAATCGCCTTCTTCAGCAATTATAATTATCTTTGTATTTTTAGGTAATTTTCCTAATGATGTTGTTGAAGTACTTGGTCCTGAACGCAAGTTTGCTGAGGCATTTGAAGAAATGTATGCAGCTTTATTTAAAGTTGTAGTTGTTTCTTCTGGTTGAGTTTCTGTTGTTTCCTCTGGTTGTTCCTCAGTCTGCTCTGGCTTTGTGTCTTCGACTTCTTTCATTAAGAATACTTTTGGTACCCATGCATCTACTCCGTCAGCTTCTATTTTAGCCCAATTTGCCATTGTTGTATTAACTTTTACTTCTTTATCTTTGGCTAATTTTAAAACCTTCGTTGATGTGAAATTTGGAAGTAAATATGCTTGTGTCTCACTATTTATCACATTACCTAATTCCATTGTTTTTTCAGAATCTGTATTTGGTTGTACTGTATTAGTTGTATCTGTAGAAGGTGTATTTTCTGTTGTTTGATTATTGTTTTCTGTTGTTGTATTTGTAGTAGTTGTATTGTCTACAGTTCCCTCTGGTTCTAAATAATCTTTATATATGTAACCTTCTTTTTCTTTAAATCTTACTTTATACCAGTCTCCTTCTAATCCTAGTATTTCTGCTTTCTCTCCTGCATTTCCAATAACAACTATTTTTGAATCTGTACTTGCTTCTGCACGTACTCTAATTGTTTCTGCAGTAATTTTTCCTGTAACTCCAAAAGTATATTTAATATTACTTATTATGAATAAAATTACAGCTAAAGCTATTGCTACTTTTTTTAGTTTATTCATTAAAAAAAGACCTCTTTCTTACATAATTTTTTCGATTATAGTATATATTGTTTATAAATCGTTGTCAATAAATTTATTCTTCGTCTAAATCTAATTTTATGTGTACATCTTTTAGTTGTTCTGGTGATACTTTTGATGGAGCTCTCATTAAGACGTCTCTTGCTTTTTTATTTTTAGGGAATGCTATTACTTGTCTGATATTATCTTCTTGTGCTAAAAGCATTACTATTCTATCAACTCCAGGTGCTGCTCCAGCATGTGGTGGTGTTCCATAACTAAATGCATTGTACAATGCTCCAAATTTTCCTTTTACATCTTCTTCAGTGTATCCAGCTATTTCGAATGCTTTTATCATAATTTCTTGGTCATGGTTTCTTACAGCTCCTGATGCAATTTCATATCCATTACATACTAAGTCATATTGATATGCATATATATCTAATGGATCTTTATTTTCTAAGCTATCCATTCCACCTTGTGGCATTGAGAATGGATTGTGATTGAAATCAATTGTTCCTTCATCTGACAATTCATACATTGGGAAGTCAACTATCCAACAGAATTTATATATATTTTTTTCAATTAAGTCTAGTCTTTTTCCTAATTCAATTCTTACTCCACCAGCTATTTTTTGAGCTTTTTCAAATTCATCAGCTATGAAGAAAATTGCATCACCTTTTGTGATTTCACCAATTTCTTCTAATGCTTTTTTATTTTCTGGTGTTATGAATTTAGCAATTCCACCTGCTAATTCTCCGTTTTCATCAACTTTTGTCCAAGCTAATCCTTTTGCATCTAATTCTGAAACTGCATATTCTGACATTTGATCAAAGAATTTTCTTGGTTTTTCTTGCATATTGTGTGTCACAATTGCTTTTATTGTTTTACCTTTGAATGCATTAAATTCTGTATTTTCAAATACTTTGGTTACATCAACTATTATTAATGGATTTCTTAAATCTGGTTTATCTGAACCGTATTTTTCCATGGCTTCTTTATAAGGAATTCTAACAAATGGTGCTTCTGTTATTTTCCAATCACTATTCTTTTTAAATACGTTTGGTATAACTTCTTCACCAACTTCAAATACATCCTCTTGTGTTGCATAGCTCATTTCAAAATCTAATTGATAGAATTCTCCTGGTGATCTATCTGCTCTAGGATCTTCATCTCTAAAGCATGGTGCTATTTGATAATATTTATTAAATCCAGAAATCATTAATAATTGTTTAAACTGTTGAGGTGCTTGTGGTAAAGCATAGAATTCTCCTGGATGTAGTCTACTTGGAACTAGGAAATCTCTAGCACCTTCTGGTGATGAGTTTGCTAATATTGGAGTTTGAATTTCTGTAAATCCAAGTCTATCCATTTCGTCTCTCATTGTTTTCATTATTCTTGATCTTAATAAAATATTTTTATGGATTTTGTCATTTCTTAAATCTAAAAATCTATATTCTAATCTTAAATCTTCTCTAACATCTTGAGCATCTTTTTGATTTATTTCAAATGGTAATACTGCTCTACATTTTCCAAGGATTCTTATCTCTTTTGCAATTATTTCTATGTCACCTGTATCAATTTCAGTGTTTTTATTTGATCTTTCTGCAACTTCTCCTGTTACTGAAATTGAACATTCTGTTTTTATATCAGCTAATTGTTCTTGTAATTTTTCGTCATCTGATATTATTATTTGTGTAATTCCAAATTCATCTCTTAAATCGATGAATGTCATTTTTCCTAAATTTCTAATTTTTTGTACCCAACCAGCAAGTCTTACTTCTTTTCCTAAGTCTGCTAGTCTTAATTCATTACAATTATGTGTTCTGTATTCGTTTGCTTTCATAAAATTCCTCTTTTCTTTTTTCGAGATTTTGTTTAAAAATTATATCGCTTTTTCACTAATTTATCAATACTTTAAGACATTTTTACAAAAAATGAGGTTACTTTTTAAAGTAGCCTCATTTATATTCTTTTACACATTTGCATTTTGCCTATTTACAACGTGTTACTCACTTATTCTGCTTGCATCATTAATTTATCTAAATAGTTTGATGCAATTTCTTTTAATTTATCAAATTCTTCTTGATTATGATATCTGTTTACTATTTTATCAGCTGTTTTTTTAGCTAATTCATAGTCTTTTTGTTTTATATCTAGTAACTTAAAAGCTTCTTCTAACTCATCTTCATCTAAGAAAATTACATCATTTTCTTTAGTGAAAACTACATCTAAATATAAATCAATTATGTATGGAACTCTTGCTTTATATTTTACTTTTTTGGCTATATCAAAATAGAATTCTACTAATTCAGAATTTGTATCAAATACAGCTATTATTGCATAGTTTTCATCTCTTGGATATAGTGTTAACCATCTATAACCCATATCTAATATTACTTCTTCTCCATTTTCTCTTGGAACTCTCCACTTTTTTTCTACTTTCTTTGCATTTAATAAACAGACTGTTCCAAATTCAGGATCGTTTTTTGTATCTAATTTTTTAAATTCTTTTTCTAATATATCTTTTATTTTTGAATAATCTGCGTGTTTCTTTTTCATTCTTCTTCCTCCGTTTTGCGCTTTTTAATTAATTTTTTATTTATAATTAATTCTCTATAATATGTTTATTATACACAAAACTTTAAAAACCTGCAAAATTTTATTATTTATTTTTAAATTCTTTTGCATTTTTTACTAAACCAACAAATAATGGACCTGGTCTATCTGGTCTTGATTGAAATTCTGGGTGAAATTGTCCTGCTATAAAATATGGATGATCTTTTAATTCTACTATTTCTACTAAGCTACCATCTGGTGATGTTCCTGAACATATTAATCCTTTTGATTCTAAAGCTTCTTTATAATCATTGTTATATTCGTATCTATGTCTATGTCTTTCTGATATTTCTTTCTTTCCATATACTTTCTCGGCTAGTGTATTTTCTTTTATTATGCAAGGATATGCTCCAAGTCTCATTGTCCCACCTTTTTTAGTTACACTTTTTTGTGATTCCATTATATGAATTACAGGATTTTTTGTATCTTTACTAAACTCTGCTGAATTTGCATCTTTCAATCCCAATACATTTCTTGCAAACTCAACAACTGCCATTTGCATACCTAAGCATATTCCTAAGAATGGAATTTTATTTTCTCTTGCATATTTTATTGCTGATATTTTTCCTTCGATTCCTCTACTTCCAAATCCACCTGGAACAAGGATTCCATGATAGTCTTTTAAAACTTCTGCAACATTATCATCATTGATTGTTTCTGAATCAATAAATCCTACTTTTACTTTTACTCCATTTGCATATCCACCATGTCTTAAACTTTCTGCAACTGATAGATATGAATCTTCTAATTTCATATATTTTCCTACTAAAGCAATATTAACTACTTCTTGACATGATTTTATTTTTTTATTTAATTCATTCCAATTTTCATTATTACATTCTTGATTTAATCCTAACTTCTTACAAACTGCTCTTGCAAGTCCCTCTTTTTCAAGTAATAGTGGAACTTCATATAAGCTTTCTGCTGTCATATTTTCTATTACATTTTCTGGTCTAACGTTGCAGAATAATGCAATTTTTTCTTTCATTTCTTTTTCTATATGTTCATCAGCTCTTGCAACTAGTATATCTGGTTTTATACCAAATGACTGTAACTCTTTTACTGAGTGTTGTGTTGGCTTTGACTTTATTTCTTTTGAGCCTGATATGAATGGTAATAGAGTTACATGAATGTAACAAACATCATTAATATCTTTTTCTATACCAACTTGTCTAATTGCTTCTATTAACGCAAGTCCTTCCATATCTCCTACTGTTCCGCCTAATTCTGTTATTACAACATCAGTATCTGTATTTTCAAATGAATAAATTTTTTCTTTTATTTCATTTGTAATATGAGGAATTACTTGGATTGTTTTTCCTAAATATGTACCTTTTCTTTCCTTTTCAATTACACTTGAATAAATCTGTCCCATTGATACACTTGAATCTTTTGTTAGTGCCTCATCTATAAATCTTTCATAATGTCCTAAGTCTAAGTCTGTTTCTGCTCCATCATTTGTTACAAATACTTCTCCATGTTCGTAAGGACTCATTGTTCCTGGATCTACATTTATATATGGATCAAATTTTTGTATTGTAACTTTATAACCTCTATTTTTTAATAGTCTTCCTAGTGATGCTGCTGTTATTCCTTTTCCTAATCCTGAAACTACTCCTCCTGTGACAAATACATATTTAGTCTTCATTTTATTTATCCTACCTTTCTTGTAAAACCCTAAAAAACAAAAAAACAGATAAAAAAAAGGGGTTTTTTTTTTTATCTGTTTTGTCTCAACAAAAATTATGTGCTTATTTTATCATTATATTTTTATTAATGCAAGTATTAATTTTATGATTCATACTTTTTTATTTTAAACGTTGTTTTACAGCTTCATAGATTATGATACCTGCTGATACTGATGCATTTAAAGATGTTATTTTTCCTTTCATAGGAATTTTTACAAGCATATCTGTATTTTCTTTTACTAGTCTACTCATACCAAAACCTTCACTACCTATGATTATTGCAATATCACCTTTAAGATCTTGATTGTAACATAAAGTTCTTGCTTCTCCGTCTGTTCCTATAATCCATAATCCATTTTCTTTTAATTTTCTAATTGTCTCTGTTATATTATTTACTCTTGCTATTTTCATGTGTTCTACTGCACCTGCTGATACTTTTGCAACTGTGCTATTTACTGTTACAGTTCTTCTTTTTGGAATTATTATTCCATGAACTCCAGCTGTTTCAGCAGTTCTAATTATTGATCCTAAATTATGTGGATCTTCTATTCCATCTAGTATTAATATAAAAGCATCTTCATTTTTACTCTTTGCAAAGTCTAATATATCTTCTACTTCACAGTAATTAAACGGTGGAACCACTGCAATTACGCCTTGGTGATTTTTAGTCTTTGACATGAAATCTAATTTTGATTTTTCAACTTCAGTAACTACTACTTTGTTTTCTTTTGCTACTGCAATAATTTTATTTATTGATCCATGTCTTTCTCCACTTTGTACAAATATTTTATTAATGTCTCTATCTGAATTCAACAATTCTAAAACTGCATTTCTTCCTTCTACTATGTCATCATATTCATTTTCATCTTTGGGCTTATTATCTCTGTTGTCATAATTCTTTCTATTGTTATTTTTGAAATTTCTTTTGTTATCATTTTTCTTAAATTCTGGTTTCATTTTATTTATTCCTTTCATGTTTTTCTTTCACAGGTTTTAATATTTCTATTTCTTTAGTTTTGTGCATTATTCTTCCTAATATATATAATATAAATGGTGCAACTATTAAAAAGGCTTGACATAGTATATTAGATTTTACTAATTCCAAATTATTCACTGAATAGAATATTCCACATGCACATACTGGAGCATATATTAAAATATTTTCATTTTTATATATAAACCAGTAAGCTAATAGAATTAAAATTACTCCTAATATTTGTAAGAAAGTATCTAGTACATAAATTATATTACCTTCCACGCAAAATCTGAATACATAGGCGGCTATTCCAAGTATTGCAACAAGTAGGCCTGATTTAGTAGATGTATCTATGGCTTTTGTTTTTACTGTCATTATTACTACTATAACAAATAGTATGCCTTCTAATATACAAAATTTTTCATAATTATCTTTTATCTCAACAAATCTTTGAAATTTCACTCTTCCTTCTTCTGAAATTATGTTGTAATTTGTTTGTTCTTCAGTAATTTCATTTGAAGCTGTTGCCGCTAGTGCTGTTGGTATCATAAATATTATTAAGGCACTTATAATTAAAGCTATCTTTCTTAAACTTTTCATCTTTTGTTCTCCTTATTCTTCATCGTCTAATTTTAACACTGCTAAAAATGCTTCTTGAGGTACTTCAACATTTCCTATTTGTCTCATTTTCTTTTTACCTTTTTTCTGTTTTTCTAGAAGTTTTTTCTTTCTTGTAATATCTCCTCCATAACATTTTGCCAATACGTCTTTTCTCATAGCTGATAAAGTCTCTCTTGCAATTATTTTTCCGCTTACAACTGCTTGAATTGGAATTTCAAATAATTGTCTTGGTATAACTGTTTTTAATTTTTCAGCCATTTTTCTTCCTCTTGTATAAGCACTGTCTTTATGAACTATGAATGATAAAGCATCTACTGCTTCATTATTTATATGTATATCTAATTTTACAAGTTCTGATCTTTTATACTCTTTAAATTCATAGTCTACTGATGCATATCCTTTTGTCTTTGATTTTAGTGTGTCAAAAAAGTCATATATTATTTCATTTAAAGGCAAATCATATTCTAATGTAACCCTGTTGCTGTCTAGATATTTCATATCTATATATGTACCTCTTCTTTTTTGGCAAATATCCATTATATTTCCAACAAATTCTTTAGGTGTCATTATTTCAGCTTTCATTATTGGCTCTTCTATGTATTTTATTTCTTGTGTTTTAGGCAAATCTGTTGGATTGTATAATTCAATTACTTCTCCATTTGTTTTATACACCTTATATATAACTGATGGTGCTGTTGTTATTAATCCTAAATCGAATTCTCTTTCTAATCTTTCTATAACTATCTCTAGATGTAGTAATCCAAGGAAACCGCATCTAAATCCAAATCCTAAAGCTATTGATGTTTCTGGTTCATACTCTAAAGCTGCATCGTTTAATTTTAATTTTTCAAGAGCATCTTTCAAATTTTCATATTCGCTACCATCTAATGGATACATTCCACAATATACCATTGAATTAGCTTTTTTGTATCCTGGTAATGGTTCCTCAGCTGGATTTTCAAAATTTGTAATTGTATCACCAACATGTAAGTCTGATACATTTTTTATACTTGCTGCTATGTATCCAACTTCGCCAGCTTTTAATTCGTTTGCTGGAACGTATTGCCCCGCTCCAAAATATCCTACTTCTGTTACAGTAAAATGTTTTCCTGTTGCCATAAATAGAATTTCATCTCCCACTTTTACTGTTCCTTCTTTTACTCTAACATAGCTGATTGCACCTTTGTAATTGTCATAAAATGAATCAAATATTAAACATTTTAATTTTCCGTTTCTATCTCCTTGTGGTGCTGGAATGTCTGAAACGATTCTTTCTAATACTTGTTCAACATTTAATCCAGACTTAGCAGAAATACATGGTGCATCCATTGCTGGAATTCCAATGATATCTTCTATTTCAGCTTTTACTTCATCTGGTCTTGCATTTGGTAAATCTACTTTATTTATTACTGGAATTATTTCTAGATTATTATCTAATGCTAAATATACATTGGCTAATGTTTGTGCTTCTACACCTTGACTACTATCTACAACTAAAATTGCTCCTTCACATGCTGCTAAGCTTCTTGAAACTTCATAATTAAAGTCAACATGACCAGGTGTGTCTATTAAGTTTAGTTCATATGTTTGTCCATCCTTTGCTGTATAATTCATTCTTACAGCTTGAGACTTTATGGTTATTCCTCTTTCTTTTTCAATATCCATATTGTCTAAGACTTGGCTTTCCATTTCTCTTTTTGTAAGTACTCCTGTCATTTCAATTAATCTATCTGCCAATGTTGATTTTCCATGATCTATATGTGCTATTATACTAAAATTTCTAATTTGCTTTTGATTGTCGTTCACGCTTAAATCTCCTTAAATAAATTTATATTATTCTATCAAATTAATGCTTATATTTCAATATATCTGTATATCAAAATATTGATTATATTGATATAGTAAAAATCTATTTTGGTAATATTTTCATGTTCATATTTTCTATTAAAATATATTTCTACATAAAATATTAATTTTTCTTTCTAAACGTAAAAAAGAGCAAACTTAAATTTGCTCTTTTTCTATTATTCATCATTATATTATAAACCATATTGCTCCTGATGGAATAGCATACCATATCCACATTACAGCAACAAATAGTTCCCAGTTGCTTCCTTCTACATGTACTGGCTCAAATTTATCTGCAACTCCACCTAGTAAACCTGCACCTTTTTCTTTCCAGTTAGTGTTCTTAGCTTTGTTATAATACTCAACAACTTTTTCTATACCTTTGTCTATGATTGTTTTATTTATTGGTATTTCGTCAACATAAGAAACTCTATATTCATCTATTTGTCCTAAAGAATATAGTAATTTAAATTTTCTTTCTTCTCCTGGTTGCATATTTTCAAATGCCAAATATTTTTCTTGCATTAGTTTTCCTTTATAATATGAGTCAACTTTTACATATTGTTTTTCAATTACTTTATCAGAATTATTTTTTACTGTACCTGTAAAGTATGATTGTCTTCTATTTGAATTAGCCTTATCAACATTTATTTCAAACCCGTTATCAGCTTGCTCTATTTTGATATTTTCATCACTTACATCTTTATATGAACTTCTTATTCCAAAATCTATTAAAAAATTTGAAAAAAAGTAAAATGCTATAATTATTAAAGCGTATGTAAAAAACGTTTGCATTCTTTTCATAGCTTCCTCCTATTTTTTATTCCATTTTTTGTCTCAACTATTACTATTATACTACATTTTATATCTGTTGTAAATACGGTATGACCTCATTTTAGCCGATTAGAAGGTTATTTCTATTTCTTTATTTAGATATATTGAATATATATATACATGTTTTACTTTCTCTTTTAATGATTCTTCTAGTGCTTTTTTATAAATTTCTAACTGTACTTTGTATTTGTCTATTAATTCTTCTCCCGAACCTTCTACATAGTCTGTCTTATAATCTACTAAAATTACTTCATTTTGTTGGTTGATGTAATATAAGTCTATAATACCTTGTACTAATATGTTTTCAGAGTTTTGTGTATTATATATTTCTTTAGTATTTATGTATGTATAAAATGGTGTTTCTTTTTTTATTTCTTTTGCATTTTTTAAATTCTTTATAAATTGTGTATTGATTATTTGATATATTTTTTCTATGTTTATGCTGTCTTTTTGTATTTGAGTTATTATATTTTTAGTACATAAATTATTAATAAACTGTGCTAATTCTTCTTTTGAATATTCTTTTGTGAAATCTAGTTTTTGTAAAATTAAGTGTATTATGGTTCCTCTTTCAGCAGATGATACTTTTGTTTTATCTAGCATAAACTTTGGCTTAATTTCTATATGTTGTTGCTTTTGAGTATCATTATTTTTTAATTCTTTTATTTTGGTTACACTCATTTTACTTTGAATGTTTGTCATTTCTTTGTATTTATATTGCCAATTTAAAATTTCATTTATCTTTTCATAATCTATTTTTTCAGGTAATTCTATGTTCTTTTTTTCTTGTTCTTCTTGAGTTTCTTCTGCTTTAAGCACGTCTTTTTTAGCTATCTTATTTAATGTTATTTGATTTTCAATATCTTGATGGTTTAAATATACTAGTTCTATCCATTCAAGATAACTTAGGTATTTCTTTAATACCAAGTGATTTATTTTATCATTTTCTTTTTCGTAAATTTCTAACAATTCTTTTTTCTGGTCAATTGATTTTGTAAAATCATTTTCGACACCTGTTATTATAAGTTTTTCTTTTGCTCTTGTTAATGCAACATATAAAATTCTCATTTCTTCTGCAATTGATTCTTCTTTAGTTTTAATTTTTATTGCTTCTTTTGTTGCTGTAGTATATTCGATTTTTCTATCATAATTAATATATTGCATTCCAAAACCTATATCTTGATGTAATAAAATGCTTTCATTTAAATCTTTTTGATTGAATTTTTTATCTGTTCTTGAAATTATTGCAACTGGAAATTCAAGTCCTTTACTTTTGTGAATACTCATAATTCTAACTACGTTTTCATTTTCTCCAATTACTTTAGCTGAAGATAAATCACTGTTACTACTTTTTACTTTTTCTAAGTATCTAATAAAATTAAATAATCCCTTGAAGCTGATTTTTTCGTAATCTTTTGCTCTGTCTAATAACATTTTTAAGTTTGCTTTTCTTACTTGTCCATTTGGCATTAATCTAACATAGTTGTAATAATCTGTTTCTTCATATATTTTTTGGATAAATTCATTTAATGGAAGATATCTTTCTTCTTCTCTCCATTTGTTTAATTTATCAAGAAAATTTGTTACTTTTTCTTTTAATTTACCATCTATTTTTGGTGATGTTTTTGCTTCTTTTAATGAATCATAAAAATATCCTTCATTTTGTGTTAGTCTAATTTCAATCAATTCGTTATCTGTGAAATTTCCTATGATTGTTCTCATTACTGTTACTAAAGGTATGTCTCTATATGGATTATCTATTATTTTTAGTAATGATGTTATGGTTCTTATTTCTATTGATTCCAAATAGTTTTCTGCTTGGTCACTAAAAACAGGTATATTTAAATTTAGTAATTCTTTTTCAAACACGTTTGCTGTATTTGATGTGGCTCTTAACAAAATTACAATATCTTTGTATGTTATATCCCTATATCCTGTTTTTCTGTCATATACTTGATATTTTGATTTTATCAATTCTTGAATTCTGTTTGCCACAAATTTGGCCTCGATTTCTGTTTTTTCTAGTAACTCACTTGAATTATCTTCTTCTATTTCTTCGCCATCTTCATTTTCTTCTTTTTTCAAATCAATTATATCTAGTTCAGTCTTTCCCGCAAATTCTACATTTTCTGTTGGTTCTTCATATGTTGCTCCAAGATTCAAATATTCACTTTCATCATATTCTATTTCACCAAAGTCAGCACTCATAATGTCTGAGAATATTAGGTTTGTTGTATCTAGTATGTTCTCTCTACTTCTGAAATTTTTGAATAGTTTTATTTTTTGACCATATTCATTTGGTTCTAGTCCGTATTTTTGATATTTGTCTAAAAATAGTTCTGGTTTTGCTTGTCTAAATCTATATATACTTTGCTTTACGTCACCTACCATAAATATGTTTTTTCCATTTGAAATTGATGTTAAAATATATTCTTGAACTAAGTTACTATCCTGATATTCATCAATGGCTATTTCATTAAATTTTTCTTCATATTTTTTGGCAACTTCTGTTTTTTGGTATATTCCATTTTCATCTTTTTTTAATAAGATCTTTAAAGCATAATGTTCTATATCACTAAAGTCCATTATATTTTTGTTTGATTTTTTCTCTGAAAACTTTTCCATGAATTTTAGTGTTACGTCTTTTATTTTTTTAAGTATTGGGTACATTGCATTAATGTCTTCAACCGCTTCTTCTGTATTATATATAAATGTTTGAAATACGGCTTTTGATATTCTTTTTTTCACATTATCTCTGGCTTTTTTAGTGTCTTCTTTTAAATTACTTACTACTTTTTTATCTGTTGGCCATGTTTTGAATTTTAAATTATTAGCTATTTCGTATGCTCTTTCCCAGTTATCCCAATTTTGCTCTAAAAATTTTAATTGATTTATATCGTCTGCAACGACTAGTGAAAACTTTGATAATTCAGTAATCATATCTAATTGATGTTTACTGCTTTCTAGGATTTGAATTGAATTTAATACTTCATCCCTGAAATTTTTTAAAATGATTTTTCCCCATTCTGTTTGTGAAAAATCTTCTATGTTACTCATATTAAATTTTTCAATTTGTTCTTCTAACCAATCTTCTGGAAATGGCGCACTTTGAATGTAATTATGAATTTTTAAAATTATATTTTTTAAATTTTCGTCATCTTTGTATCCAGCATATAATTCAATTAATTTATTAAATTCATCATCATTTTCTAAATATAGTTCTTCAAAAGTTTCTTCAATTGCTTCTTGCTTTAGTAATTCTAATTCTGTGTTATCAGCTATTCTAAAGTTTGATGATGCTCCTATTTCAAAGAAATTATTTCTAATTATATCTAAACAAAATGCATCTATTGTGCAGATGCTTGCTTTATTTAATAATACTATCTGTTTTCTTAGTCTTTGATTTAATGGATCCTTATCAATTTGCTTATACAAAGCTGTTAATATTCTTTCTCGCATTTCTGATGCTGCAGCATTTGTAAATGTTACGACTAATATTTTATCTATATCTACATTATCATTAATTATTTTTCTTATAATTCTTTCAACTAAAACGGTGGTCTTTCCACTACCAGCAGCAGCTGCTACTAGTATGTTATTACCTTTTTGTGTTATTGCACTTAGCTGTTCGTTTGTCCACTTATTTGCCATGTTAGTATTTCCTTTCTGAAGATTTTAGTTCATTAATTTTTTCATTAAGTCTTCAATATGTTTCTTTCTACTTGCTGTTTCTTCTTTATCAATTTTGAATGAATTGCCTTCTTCTATAACAACATCTCCATCTTTTATATCTTCTTGAAACATACTTTTAGGAAATTCTTCCATCTTTTTAGTTTCTTGATTTTCACAGATTACCAAATCGTTTTCTATTCGATCTATTATATATTTCATTTTATTATCCTCTCTATTTCTCATATATGTTGTATTATATCAATATTCACATTGTAGTACAATAAAAAGATAAGAAAACTCCCCTAACCATTGTCAGGGGAGTTTCTTTAGCAGACAGATTAGTCTCTATAGATGATAACATTTTCGAGAACAGTTACTGGTACTTCCACAAATCTCAGCTTTTTAGCGACCTCGTATGCTGTTGCTCCATCCAGGAGTTTTCCATTTCTGGATACAACAATCGTTCTTGGGAGTTTGTTATACCTTCTTGCAAAAGTTAACATTCTTTTGAACTTGTTACTATTGGTATTGCTTGCTTTGCTGATTTTTTGGATACTATCCAACCTCCGATATTCAACCCAGCTATTAGGTAAATCGAAACCTTTTTTTACCTTAGCATTGAACTTTCTCCTTTTCTTTTTGGCAACTACGCTATGATAGAAACTTTTCTGAGCTTCTTCATCCCGTATAGTCCTCCACACACCATATTCGTATTGGTTCATGTTAGACTTACTGCTATTGCATTTCTGACATGCTGGTTCCAAATTATTTGTAATTGACATTCCCCCAAAATCGCTTGGGAATAAATGATCAATTGTTATTTTCTTTGGATCTACACTTTTTCTGCAATAATAGCATTGACATTTGCCTTTCATCTCATACGCCAGCTGTACCATGAGTTTCTCAAAGTCCCAGTATCCACGAATCTCTAGTATGCCATTTTTAACCCGTACATATTTCTTTCCGTCTGCTTTGTAGAACATCTCAGGTAATTCTATAATCATATGAATACCTCCTATTCTTCTTTTTGTTTACGAGTCATCTTTATAGTACCACGCATCTTTTTTAAAATCAACCTTATATGTTGCTTTTTAATTTTTAATATACTATAATTTTTGTATATTATTTGAAAGGGAGACTATATGATACTTTTTGATTTACCCATTTATCAATTTATAATGTCTATTTTTTTTGTAAACAATACTATACTTACAATTATGAAACTAATTACAACACTTGGTTCTACACTAGTTATTGTTTCTGGAATCTTATCTGTTGCAATTATTTCGTGGAAAAATAAAAAAATATTTCTTACATTTTTATCTGCTAATTTAATTGGTGTTATATTAAATAATTTAATAAAAATTATTGTTAGGCGTCCACGTCCTACTCAAACATTAGTTATGACAGTTGAAAATTCTTACAGTTTTCCAAGTGGTCATTCTATGATGTCAATGATTTTTTATGGATTAATTATTTACTATATTATGAAGTATATGAAAAATAAAAGATTAAAAAACATATTGGTTCCACTGCTTTCTGCTATAATCTTCTTAATAGGTATTAGTCGAATATACTTAGGTGTGCATTATGCAACTGATGTATTATGTGGTTGGATAATTGGATTAGCTTATTTAATCATTTTTATAAAAATCTTAAATAGAAAAAAAATTAAACAATCTAAGTAATTATTAATTAAAATAAAATAGAAGCTCAAGATTAATTTCTTGAGCTTTTTATTATACTATTAAATATTATTAATATTTATTTCTCCCAGTAAGTTGATGGATTTACATTAGTTCCATCTTTAGTCATTTCAAAATGTAGATGTGGATCATCAGCAATTTCAAATGCTGCATTATCTCCAACTGATCCTATAATTTGTCCTTTTTCTATTGTTTGTCCCTCAGAAACAAATTCGGCTGTTTGTAAATTTGAGTATATTGTTTTAAATCCATTTTCGTGAACTACTGTTACTGTTATTCCATATCTTGGATCATTTTTTATAGATTCAACAGTTCCCGCTTCTGATGCTAATACTGAACTTCCTTTTTCAGCTTTTATATCAACTCCTAAGTGAACAGTCCATTCTTGCAATGTTTCAGAATATGTTAAATTAGAATCTGAAAAATCTTTTGCAATCTCTCCTTCTAATGGTACTGAAAAATGTAACTCTACCGGTTTAGGTGTTTCTTTTACCTCTGGCGTTGGAGTTTCTTTTATCTGGTTTACTGTATTATTAGTAATATTTGATGTATTTATTGCAATTTTTTCTTCAGCCTTATTTTCAACTTCATTTATACTTTTATCTTCTGTTGAACTGACCATTGTAGCATCGAAATTTTCCTCTGATTCCATCTGAGCTATCTTAGCATTAGCTTCTTTTTTGGCTTTATATCCTGATAATGCAAATATAAAAATTATTAACACAGTTAAAAAGCCTACACCAATTATATAAAATCTTTTTTCTTTATCTAGCATAGTAGATTTATATCTTTTTCCTCTGTTCATACTCTCCTCCTATATTTTATTTATTACAAGTATTTCCATATTTTATGTATTTATACAAAGAGAAGATTATATTTATTTATCTTTTATATTTTCTATTTCAATATTTTTAAAGAAATGCTCTATGATCTCTTTATAATTCTTTCCCTCTTTTGCCAATGTATTACTTCCTGTTTGGCTTAACCCAACACCATGTCCATATCCTATTACTTTAAATTTCACTGTACTTTCTGATATTTCATATGTGAAATTTGATGACTTTAATTCAAAAATTTTTCGAGCTTCAACACCTGAAATATTTTTATTTCCTATTTTCAAAGTTTTAATTCTAGAGCTTTCTGTATATTCTAGAATTTCTATACAGTTCTCTTCATTCCAGTCTATTGAAAAATCACTGTAAGCAGACTTCATTTTGCTTTCTATTTCAGCTTTTGTATATTCTTTTTCAGAATAATATTGACTATATTCATCTTCACCACTAGTTTCTACAACTTGCAAATATGGGAAATCACTTCCGCCCCATACATTTATAGGAATTTCTGTTGTTCCTCCACTATTTGAGTGAAAAAAAGCATCAATTGGTTTTCCATTATATGTTATGACTTCACCAGCAGTTGAATATACTGCATTTGTTAATTTGCTCCATTTCTCATCTTGATTGTCTCCCCATTTTTCATATCTTTTTTCCTTAGATATCCATGCCTGACAACATGTACTGCTGTCACAAACATCTGCATTATCATGCTTATGACCATTTTCAATTTGGTATAAAGTGTATGTTCTAGCTACTGTAGCTTGAGCTTTCAAAGCCTCTTCTTCATACTCAACTGGCATTTCTGCTGCCACAACATTTATCAAATAATCTTCTAACTCTAATGTTTCCACAACATTTTCATTATTATGTAATAAATTTATTTTTTTATATTGTACACCTAAATCTAAGCTTGGCTTTTCAACATTAATTTCTATTCTTTGTGTATTCTTATTTATTTCAAAGCTCTGCGTTAGCCACATTGGTAGTATTACAAAAGCTCCTATACTAGAAAATAAAAAAAAGAATACATAGTGTTTTTTTATTTTTTCAATTATATTTTTCACAATTTCTCCTTTATGTTCTCTCTCATTTTCAATAAAATTTTCTTTTCTATCCTAGATACCTGTACTTGACTTATGCCATATTGTTCAGCAATTTGAGTTTGAGTTTTATTGTAAAAATATCTTAATACTATTATGTTTCTTTCCTTTTCTTCTAATTTATTTAATTCTTCTTTTAATACTAATTTTCTTATTGTTTCATCTTCATAACTTTCAACTTTTACTTGTTTTATTAACATATTTTCGCTTCCATCATCCATATCTTCGTCTATTGATTTAACTTCTCTTTCTGCTTCCAATGCTAATAAAATATTTTCTTTTGATTCCTTTAACTCTTCTTTTATTTTTTCAATTGTTAATTCTTTTCCCTCTTTTTCATACTGCTTTCTAAGCATCTCTATTTTCATATTCAATTCTTTTAAACTTCTACTAACTTTTACAATTCCATCGTCTCTAAAATGCCTTTTCAACTCTCCTATAATATATGGAACAGCAAATGTAGACAGCTTCACATTATATTCTTTATCAAATCTTTTGATTGATTTTATAAATCCTAAAGCACCAATCTGAAACAAATCTTCAGTTTCGTACCTACTATTTTTAAATCTTTTTACTATACTCCATATCAATCTTGAATTTTTTTCTACAATATCATTTAACTTCTCTTTATCCCCAGATTGTGCTTCTAAGATTTCTTCTATTGTAGTTTCATACAAAATTAATATCTCCTAACAATCTAATAAATTTTGTTCTTTTTTTATAATTTTTTTCATTGTAACTTTAGTTCCTAACCCTACAATTGATTCAACTTTAAGTTCATCCATAAAACTTTCAACAATTGTAAAGCCCATTCCAGACCTTTCAAGTTCTGCTTTTGATGTATATAATGGCTTTCTTGCCATTTCAACATTTTCTATTCCTTTACCAGTATCTGAAATTTCTATTATCACGCAATTATCAATTATGTAACTATGTATTTTTATAATCTCCTCATTAGAATCATATGCATGTATTATTGAATTAGTAACTATTTCAGATACTGATGTTTTTATATCAGAAATCTCTTCTATGGTAGGATCTAACTGAGCAACAAATGCTGCAACTGTGATTCGTGCAAATGATTCATTACAAGATTTACTTAAAAATTCTAGTCTCATTTCATTGTCATACTGTTTTTTCATTTTTGTGTTCCTCCTCTACAATTGGAATTATTTTTAACACACCTGTCATGTCAAATATTTTTCGTATATTTGGTTTTACATTTTTCATTTCAATCTTTGCACCAATCATTGACGCAGTTTTGTATCTGCCTATTACCATTCCGATTCCGGCACTATCCATAAAATAAACGTTATTAAAATCAAGTATAACTCTTTTCGGATTACGTCTTTGAATTTCATAATCTGCATTCCTCCTTAATATTTCTGCTCTATGATGATCTATCTCTTCATCTATCTCTAAATTTAAGAGCTTGTCCTTCTCGTCGAAATCAATTTTCATACGACCCTCCTTTAGAACTTTATATATTGTATATTCTTTTCTTTCCATTTTTTTCCTTTGACGAAATATGGGAAGTCATCGACCTTTTTCGACACTTAGGAATGCTTTTTACCAGTATAATTTAATTTTTAAGACATAGAAAAAGAGCTATGTTTCCATAGCTCTTTTGGTTTGTTATTTGATCGGTGTGCCCTGTCCGACATTTCTTTTGACCTATTACTAGGTGTGTAGCAGCACAATCTCTACTTCAAATAACTATTCATATTGTATGTTTATAATAGCATGTTTATTCTATTTTGTAAATACTTTTATTCTTTTCTCTAACCTTTCTTAAGTTTATTTTTAAATTTACACTTTTTGGTATATTTTTTATAAATAATATTAACAGGAAATAGTATTTTAAATTCATTTGTGCTATACTAATATTGATTTCTTAAGAAAGGATGTGAAATTTATGATTAATGAAAAACAAGAAATACTTGCAACAGTCAATACTTTACCAGAAGATACTACTTGGGATGATGCAATTTATACTTTATATCTACATTCCAAATTGCAAAAAAGCCAAGATGATATAAAAAATGGTAATGTTTTGACTATTGAAGATTCTAAAAAAAGGATGAGAAAAAACTTTGCAAATTTTGATATCAAATGAGGCACATGAAGATATAGCTTCTATTTTTGAATATATCTCACGTGACTCTATTAAATATGCAAACAAGACTTTAGAAAATATTTATTCTCGTATATACGAACTTTCAAATTCTCCTTATTTAGGAAGGTTGGTCTCCGAACTCTCGGGCAATTATTTTAGAGAACTTATCTATAAAAGTTATCGAATAATTTATGATGTTTCTAAAGATTTAAGTACTGTTTATATTCATTTTGTTGTCCATGACAATAGAGATTTTGAATCTTTTTACAAATCTTATATCAAAAATAATTTTTAATTCTTATTTTATTAATTCTTTTTACTTATTTTCCACGTAAAATATTTTTATACTATATAGTAAATAATTTATTTAATATTGTCTAGATTAGCTTTTCTTATAATATAAAAAAATAAAGAAATGCTAAATTGCGTTTCTTTATTTTTTAGATATTGAGTTTTCTCTTATTTCATCTTATTCAATTTTTCAATTACACTTGCTAACAATTCTTTATAATTAGCCA
>OGPT01000789.1_pt1 | contig 32277 bp, 29 predicted proteins | sample 1552951 | NCBI WGS metagenome assembly OGPT01 (sample SAMEA2580224, study PRJEB22360) | human gut metagenome | biome: human gut; feature: human-associated habitat; material: faeces | place: Denmark | collected 2008/2010
GACTCGATGCGATTTACATCCAAATCATAAATTTTCTGAACATCCACCTCGAATCCATCCAAAATAAACACGGGCAAATTAGGATTATTTTCCAAAGTCGTACGCTGTGTTCTTTTCTGTTGTTCTACATCCAATCCTTTCGTCTGCCCGATAGAAGTCTCTCCCCGGATATTAAACTCCGGTAAAGCATTTGGATCCGATCCCCACAATTTATTATCTTTGATCCGGAATGAAGGATCGAACGTTTGTAACGCCGCAATCACGTTTTTTGAATTCACTTTCATTAACTGCTCTTTAGTTACAGTCGTAGCTTTACCGGTAAAACTCTCTTTACGAATATTGGAGTACCCTGTCACAACCACCTCGTCCATTTTCTTGTGATCTTCCTCCATTACAACATTTATCGAATCCTGCCCTACATATTTAATCTCCTGTGTCCGCATCCCGACAAATGAAAACACCAACACGAAATTAGTATCACGCATGGCGGGTAAAACCATCCTGTATTTTCCCTCGCTATCAGTTGCCGTTCCCAAATTTGTCCCTTTCACCACCACCGTTACCCCCGGCAACGGCATCTTTCCCTTATCCATTACCTTACCGACAATCCTGATTTCTTTCTTCTTTTCATCATTCAAAGGTTTCAGCACGATCACCTCATTCTGGAAAACATACGTCAAACCTGTTCCTTTCAAGCAATCACGCAGAATCTTTTCTACCGTTAAGGATTTGGCCTCTACATTCACTTTTCCCACCTTATCCAAATCTTCCTCGTGATACATGAAAACAAACGTGGTCTGTCGTTGAATCTCCCACAAAATATCCTTTAAATAGGCATTCTTCATAGAGATTGTAACCTGTTGCTCGCTCTGGGAATAAACCGTTCCGTGCGTGTTTATTATCCCTAGAAAAACAAATAAAAAAGTCCATTTCGACATAAGCCATAATTTTTGTAATTTCTCACGTTTGCACCTGAGAAACATTAGAAAATTTTCCATAAATTTGTTCTCCCAATTATTAGTTAATAATTATCTCAATGTTAACGAAGTAATTCCCGCAGGAAATGCTGGTACCATTTCCTGCCTTTATCTACCTCGTTTTATTTTCAGTACTTTTCCTTCTTTCGTTATTTTTATTTTACCGTTCAATTCAAAGATATTCAACAAGGGCTCTATCGTTTCGAGACGACTCATGTTAAAACCGAAATGCAAATCCCTGACACTCTCGTCCTCGTACACGACTGTCATATCATACCATCGTTCCACGACATGCATGATCTCTTCCAGACGAACATCCCGGAACCGGAACATACCATCCTTCCAAGCGGTATAATAATTTACATCCACGTTCTTGATCTCCACGCTCCCGGACACCCGATCCAGCACGAACTGTTCATTAGGCCGTAATGCTTTTGCTTCCCCGATACACTTGCCAGAGATGGAAACCGCCCCCTCAACCAATGTTGTCGTGGCCACTTGTTCGTCAGCATATGCCGTGACATTAAATTTCGTTCCCAGCACGGTAATCTCGTAGGCATCCGTCTTCACGACAAAAGGAACACGCTTATTTTCCGCCACCTCGAAAAAAGCCTCTCCACACACTTCTACCTCACGACATTTTTCAGAAAAACGTTCCGGGAAACGAATCTTCGTCATTGAATTCAGATAAACAAGCGTTCCATCACTCAACACCAATTGATACTCACCTCCTTTCGGCACGATCACCTCGTTATATCGTAAAGAATCCACGGGAGCTTGATTTCCTGTATTTTTATAGGAAAGAGTTTTTCCCTCGTTATTAATGACCGTATTTTCCCCATGCAATATAACCCCGGATTTCTCAACTAAATCAATCACCTCTCCCGAAGGCAACACCAATTCCGCCCGAGTTCCTCCGGGAGTGATTGCATTTAAATCCGCCAGCGAGACCGTCTCTTCTCCCGAGTGAAGAACGCCATAAATAGCAGCACCCGAAGATATCAACAAAATTGCCGCATAACGTAAAAACACTCGCCAGCGTATCGCTTTCTTCCCTGTTTTCTTTAATCTTCTCGAGTACCCCTGCCAACCGGAAGCTTTATCAAAAGCCATAAAATGTTTTTGTTTTGCCTCTCGCCCTTCCCGGCTAACGATTCGATCATACAACCGACGATTACGCCCCGAAGCCTTTCGCCATTCATCCAGCGATTGCAATTCTTCATCAGACAATTCCCCGGCCATCGATTTCGCTATCCAAGAAGCTAGCAAAAACGGGTCATCCGCCAATTCCTTATTACTTTTGTCCATTCGTTCCATATCAATTTATTTGCCACGTAATTCTATTTCCGTGTATTATCAAAATTAAAACCGTCGCGTCATAAACTTTTACGATCCATTTATTTGCTATTACAACACGAAAAACAGAATTTATGGGGAACGAAGAATTCACTTTTTTGAAAAAAAAACAAACAACACTAAAAATCAACTATTTGCTCAACAGGAAAATAAAAACCAAATAATAATATTCTCGCAATATCTCCCGCAATTTTTTATACGCAATCTTCTTTAGTATGTACGGAACTTTCAGCTATTCCCAGTTGCCCGGCAATCTCGCTATTTTTCAAGCCATCCAGAGACAACAAAATCACTTGACGAGTTTGGTGAGGTAAGGATTCCACAGCATTATAAAACATTCGATAGGCCTCTTCTTCTACCAATGTCTCTGTATAAAATTCAACGGATTCCAGCACGGAAAGATCTTCCCGTCTTAACTTATGATCGCGCATATAATTCAAACAATCATTCCGTACAGTAGTATAAAGAAAAGACTTTACCTTATAATAATTATCAAACCCTTCCCGTTTGTTCCAAAATTTCACAAACCCTTCCTGGACAATATCGGCTGACAAGGAATCATCCTTCAAATAAGTAGACGCAAAAACACACAAGGCTTGATAAAATTCATCAAACAACGTTTTAAATGTCAGTTCGTCAATTTTCAACTTTTCATTGTCCACTATACCCATACAAAAACCTTCGTTACTAAAGGCAAACCTACTGAAAAATATGATAACGAACAAACTTTTCTCACGGTAATAAATCAACCGTAAATTCAACACACCACTTTGACTTATGCATACCTCATTCTTTCAACTCCATTTTTCAAGAATACCATCCGCACTCGACATCAATTGATAATCAATACATTGTCTCACATCCATTCGTTACCCTTTCGTTATAATATCGTTATCTCTTCGTTTTTAGAAACGAAGAGATAACGAACACATATTTTTATAATAACAAACAGATGTAAGCCCAAAACAAGCCCAAGGCAAACTTTAAGAATATAATTCACTACTTTTGCAGGTAAGAAAAAACAACAAAATTTATATTGCACATATGTTTATAGATACACACTCACATATCTATGCCGAAGAGTTCGACAATGACAGGGAAGAAGTTATTCAACGGGCTTGGGAAGCTGACGTTCGACAAATCATACTGCCGGATATTGACAGTACTACCCGACAATCCATGTTATCACTTGCAGAAGCCTGCCCAGACATGATGTATCCCACACTGGGAGTTCACCCAACTTCCGTAAACGAATCCTATAAAACGGAAATACAACTTTTCGAGAAATTACTCGGACAAACTACAATATACGGCATCGGGGAATGTGGAATCGATCTTTACTGGGATAAAACATTTTACAAAGAACAAGTTATCGTCTTCGAGCGGCAGTTAAATATCGCCCGGGAAATGAATCTACCCGTTATCGTCCATTCAAGAGACTCGCTAACAGAAATATTTACTGTGTTGAAAAAACAACACTATAACATGAAAGGCATACTCCACTGTTTCCCCGGCACGGAAGAAGATGCTCGCCGAGCAATAGATTTAGGTTTTCTACTAGGGATTGGAGGTGTAGTTACCTTCAAAAAATCATCCATGGCAGAAGTCGTGGAGAAAACCGGGGTAGACCACCTTGTATTAGAAACGGATGCCCCCTATCTTGCCCCCGTTCCCTATCGGGGTAAACGCAATGAAAGTAGTTATATTCCGTGTATAGCCGCTAAAATTGCTGAAATTCTAGGGATAGACTCGAAAAAAGTCGAGGAAATAACAACGAATAATGCAATGAATTTATTTAATTTGCACGTCAGTAGTGCGAACTGTTCATAGAAAAGATGCAGACAGGTAATTTACTGACGAAAAGTGCAGAGGGAGCTTAAAGCTTGTAATGTTTTAGTTTTTAACTTAGTGCGTATGACAAAACCCGTGTTAATTATATATACCGGAGGTACGATCGGGATGGTAAACGACCCTGAAACGGGAGCGTTATGCCCTTTCAATTTTGACCAGATCGCTTGCGAGGTCCCGGAAATCAAAGAATTTGGATTCACGATAGACAGTTACACTTTACCGGAAATCATAGATTCTTCGGATCTGCAACCACAATTGTGGAAAGATCTCTGTTCAATCATCTTGAAGAATTACGACGATTACCGGGGATTTGTTGTCCTGCATGGAACGGATACCATGGCCTACTCGGCCGCAGCCTTGAGTTTCATGTTAAATAACTTGACCAAACCCGTGATCTTTACCGGTTCACAACTTCCTATCGGGAAAATCAGGACGGACGGGAAAGAAAACCTGATCGCAGCCATTGAAATAGCAGCCGCTTACGATCAAGAAAAGGCCATTGTCCCGGAAGTCTGCATCCTGTTCGGAGATAAACTATTCCGTGGAAACCGGACGACAAAAATAAACGCAGAAAGTTTTGATGCTTTCCAGTCGTTCAACTATCCGGCATTGGCAAACATCGGGATACATATTCATTACGATTATAGTGCAATCGATTACACCCCGCGAACCGAACTCGTAAGTGCATTCTGCGACGTGGACACGAATATCGCTATATTGAAAATATTCCCGGGCATGAGGCCGGAAGTGATTGATGCGGTAACAGGAATTCCCGGGTTAAAAGGAATCATCCTGGAAACATACGGTTCAGGCAACGCTCCCACGAATAAAGTTTTTCTTAACAAGGTTAAAGAAGTACTATCAAAGGGGATTTTCGTGTATAACGTTACCCAATGTCAAGGCGGAAGCGTCGAGATGGGCAAGTATGAAACAAGTAGAGAGCTACTTAATGCGGGAGTCATCAGTGGTCACGACATTACCACGGAAGCCGCCGTGTGTAAAATGATGTATGTACTGGGCAAATATAAAGACACTAACGAAATAAAAAAATATTTAAATAACGGCTTGAAAGGAGAAATATCCCCCAAATATATTGGATTTTAACATTTTTTTTATACCTTGGTGCCCGATTTTAACCGGCACACGGTGTAAAACAAGAACGAAACAGCTTAAATAGACATTATAGAGTTAAATTTTAATTATTTATAAACTAAAAATCAGTTAAAGAGATCATGAGAAAATTATTTGCACTAATAGCAGTTTTAGGAATGCTTACTATTGGAGCATCAAAACTAATGGCTCAGGAAGACGAAGCAGCACCAGCAGCTCAAACCGAGCAAACAACAGTTTCTATCGATGACGAACAAATTGAAAGCACTTCAATGCATGCAGCGATCAAACAGAAATTCATCGAAGGTGGTGCCGGATTTATGGCTTGTGTTGTATTGTGTTTGATTTTCGGTTTGGCCATCGCAATTGAAAGGGTTATTTATTTAAACCTTTCCGATACGAACACCAAAAAATTCATCGCTGGTTTTGAAGACGCGCTGAACAACGGTGGTATTGAAGCAGCAAAAGAATATTGCCGCAATACCCGCGGACCTGTAGCAAGTATTTTCTATCAGGGACTTTCCCGTTACGATCAGGGAATCGACATGGTTGAGAAATCAGTTGTTTCTTACGGATCGGTACAGATGGGTTTGATGGAAAAAGGATTGACCTGGATCGGATTGTTCATCGCATTGGCTCCTATGTTGGGGTTCTTGGGAACTGTAATCGGTATGATCGAGGCCTTCGACCAGATTCAGGCAGCAGGTGATATGAGCCCGGCACTGGTAGCAGGAGGTATTAAAGTGGCATTGATTACGACCGTAGGCGGTTTGATCGTAGCTATGATCCTGCAGGTATTCTATAACTATTGTGTATCGAAAGTAGAAGGTATCGTAAACAATATGGAAGATGCTTCTGTAAGCATGTTAGACATTTTGGTTAAATACGAGCAAAAAAACAAATAAACCATGGATAGTAAAAAAATACTCAACCTTGTAACAATCGTAATGTTCGTCATTACAGTAGTATTGTTAGGGCTGTTTATGTTCGGAGGTGAAGTACCGAATCAGCCGTACACTACTCCTGTATATACATCGACATTATTGAATTGGGCATATATCCTGTGTGGTATTGCAATCATTGCAGCTATTATCTTCCCGGTGATTCGTCTGTTTACCCGCCCGAAACAAGCGATGAAAAGCTTTATCGGATTAGCCGGAGTAGTCGTAGTCATCCTGATCGGGTATGCACTGGCTGATGGTACCCCGATAAAACTGGTCGGTTATACGGGGCCTGATAACGTACCATCCATGCTGATCTTCTCAGATACGATTTTGTATACGATGTATTTCCTTTTTGCAGCAGCTATTTTAGCTATCTTAGGAACGGAAATTTACAGAAGAATGAAATAATACTATTCCCTTCGGGGAATAGAGATAAAACTAAGGAATATGGCAAAGAAAACACCAGAAATTAATGCCACTTCGACTGCCGATATCGCATTCTTGTTGCTTGTATTCTTCCTGGCAACGACGACGATGAATGTGGATTCCGGTATATACAGAAGACTTCCGCCCTATCAGCCGGATAATACCGAAGCCCCGAAATATGCAAAACGGAATATTTTGCAGGTTTTGGTAAACCGGAACAATCAGCTGGCGATCAACGGAGAATTGGCAGATGTTTCTACCCTGAAAGACAGGACAATCGAATTTGTTCTAAATCCGAATAATAGCGAAGACTTACCCCAAAAAGAAATTAAAACGATCGATCTTTTCGGTCCCGTGGAAGTTTCGAAGGGTATTGTTTCTCTTCAGAGTGATAAAGGAACGTCATATGAAATGTACATCGCCGTACAAGATCAGTTGACATCCGCTTATAATGAATTGAGAAACAGAAAAGCCAACGAGAAATGGGGTAAAAACTTTGATGAACTGAATGAAGACCAAAAAGAAGCAGTCAGAAAAGTTGTTCCGATGCAGATTTCTGAAGCAGAACCTAAAAACATAGGAGGGAAAAAATAATGGCAAAATTTAAAAAAGACGGTAAAAGAGAGACGCCCGCAATTTCAACGGCATCTTTACCTGACATCGTGTTTATGTTGCTGTTCTTCTTCATGGTGAGTACCACGATGCGTGAAGTTTCCCTAATGGTTGCCAATGCGATGCCTCAGGCTACAGAAACCGTAAAACTGGAAAAGAAATCACTCGTAAGTAATATTTATGTAGGTAAACCAACTCCTCAATATCAAGGTGCTTACGGAACCGAACCCCGAATCCAGTTGAACGATCGTTTCGCAACTTTAGAGGAACTGGGAGCTTTTGTGGTTTCAGAACGTGAAAGTCGTAAAGAGGAAGACAGAAATAGCATTACCAATAACCTGAAAGTAGATAAAAATGTAACGATGGGTGTCGTTACCGATATCAAACAGGAATTACGTAAAGCAAATTCATTGAGAATTAATTACGGTAGTACGAAAAAACCCCATTAATTAATTCTAAAAAATAAAGGGGGACATGGTTCCCCTTTTCTTTTTTTTATTATCTTTGCAACGCATTTGGTTCCGTAGTTCAATGGATAGAATGAAGGATTCCGGTTCCTTTGATTGGGGTTCGAGTCCCCACGGGATCACAGAGCAAAACGCTAAATAAATGCTTTTCATTTATTTAGCGTTTGTTTTTTGTTGTAACTTTCAAAATTTTGTACGACATACTCTAAATTTTGATGCATTTTTTTATATTTGGTGAAAAATTGAAATGTAATAAAAAACGAGATCATGCCCTCACTTTCAAAATATACCCAATGGAAGGTTATCGGAGGATATAGTCTTCTGTTCTTATTGAGTATCCTGGCTGCTGTTTTGATTTATAAGCAAATAACGAAATTAATTGTCAACGAAGAAAATAGTGATAATCCTAACCGGAAACTATTCATTATTGGCAATACGATCACGGGGCTTTATGAATCGGAAGGGCTGGGAAATGCTTTTGTACAAACCGGTTCGAGATCCTATTTTCTAAAGTACCGGGATTTAATAGAGGAAGTTGAATCGAATATAGACTCTTTAAGAGACTTAACTACCCGTCTGGACCAGATTCTCCGTCTGGATACGATCGATGATCTACTCGATCAGAAAATACGCAATTTGCAGGATATCGTCCGGGTAAAACAATCCTTTGTCCCGGATGATTTCTATAATAAAGCGATTGCCAGTATAGAATCCGGAAGAGACAGCCTGCAAGGGACGGATATCCGGAAAAGACACATTACGACACTGGACAGTTCGTACACCAAATCAGAAAAAAAGAAAAGACGTTGGCTATTTTTTTCCAAGACCGAGCCCGATTCCGTACTCAAAGTTTCGGTTTCTCATCATACTGTTATCGATACGCTCAACAGGCAAACAGCCTTACAAAATACGGACAGTGTCGTTCATATTCTGAAAACAGCCTGGGAAGATGTACAAAAACAAACCCAGGATATTACCCGTCAAATCAACCGGAAAGAATATGCCTTAATTCAGCAGAGCACCTACATTACGGATCAGTTGAAACGAATATTAGGAGCCTATGAAAAAGAAGAAATCACGAATTCTCTAATCAAACAAGAAACCCGGGAACAAACCCTCAACACGATGATACGGATTTTTGCCTGGCTGGCAGTGATTGCCTTCCTGCTGATCTTGTTCTTTACCTTCTTCATTCTTCGCGATTTATCCCGTAGCCAACGCTATCGGAAAGAACTCGAGGCAGCCAACCGCTATGCCGACCAACTATTGAAAAGCCGGGAAAAGATGATCCTGACCGTCACACACGACATCAAATCACCGCTAAGCTCTGTAATCGGTTATATCGAACTGCTCAATAACACCCCCATCAACGAACGGCAACGTTATTTCCTGAAAAACATGCGGGGTTCTTCGGAACATATCCTGAAACTGATCGGTAACTTGCTGGACTTATCGAAACTGGAAAACAATAAAATGCCCGTCGAGCATATCGTGTTCAATCCGTATCATTTATTCCAGGAAATTACGGACAATTTTATGCCACTGGCAGCAGCCAAACATTTGGAATTAAAAGCCCGTTTCAGCGAAGATCTCGATAAAGACTACTCAGGAGATGCCCTGCGCATCCGGCAGATCCTGACCAATATCTTATCCAATGCAGTAAAATACACGACAACAGGACATATCTCCTTCTCTGCCGAAACCGTCAATCCGGAAAAGATCAGACTAAAAATCCAGGATACAGGTTCAGGGATGACTCCCGAGGAGCAAAAAATCATCTTCCAGGAATTTACACGCCTAACTTCACATGCAACCATAGAAGGTACAGGCCTGGGATTAACGATTACATTGAAATTAATCCATCTTCTGGGGGGAGAAATTCAACTGAACAGCACTCCGGGTAAAGGAAGTTGTTTTACGATCCTGCTTCCCCTCGGGCAGTGTACCACCTCATCCTCAACGGCTTCCCCCGAGCCACCCCTCCTCCCCCGATCGGGTATTCCGGTGAGCGGTTCATCTAAAATTCTGTTTATAGACGATGATCCGCTTCAACTGGAAATGGCGGTCGGTCTATTGGCTAATTATGGTATTCAGGCAGAAGCCACCACCAGCCCACAGCATCTCCTGAACAAGCTGGCCTCTACCAAATACGATCTTCTTTTTTCCGATATCCAGATGCCGGAAACGAACGGTTTCGATTTGGTTAAACAAATCCGTAATTCCTCACTACCTAATGCTGCCGATCTCTGCATCGTAGCCTTATCGGCAGATTCCGGACGGACGGAAAAAGAATACCTCGATGCCGGTTTCAGTGCTTTTCTAAGCAAACCTTTCACCTCCGGTCAACTGACAGCCTTAATCACCCAACTGACAGGTATTTCACTCTCAGAACCGGCAACCACTTCCTATTCAAATCCAGCCCAGGACATAGAACGCAGAGGATATAGCCTGAAACATATCCTTCAGTTTGTCGACAACGATCGGGAAGCCCTACAAAAAATCCTCGATTCATTTGTAATGACAACCCGGGAACATATAGAATTATTAAAAAAATATCAGGAAGAAAAACAATGGACAGCTATCGTCCAACTGGCCCACAAAATGCTCCCGATGTTCCGTCAACTGGAAATAGATGAAGAAATCCCCCTATTAGAAAAGTTAGAACAGGCGACTAAAAACGATCTCCCTGAAAATCAAATCTCATCCCTGACTCAGGAAGTAATCGACAAAACGATCCTGTTACTAAAAGAAGATTTCAAAATCTCCTGATCAGGCTCCCTTTCAGGGCTCGCTGATCAGCCTTAAAGACAGGTTACTACTTCTCGTTGTATCAGCATCGAGAAAAAATCATCAGATTCATTATAAATGATTTGGGAATCCGACAGATTTTAACGAATATTGTAGACAGAATGTGCGGATCTCAACAAATATTTATAAAACGAAATCACATCATGCGTATAATCACATTAAGTCTATTACTGTGTGGTTTAGTCATACAAAGCTTCGGTGTACGACCGCCGTTAAAAGGTTACACCTATGCTTCGGAACAGGCTCCAACAGGAAAAGAGTGGCAATCTCCGGAAAATCTGGCTCTAAACAAAGAGCAGCCACATGCTTGGTTTTTTCCTTTTCAAGATATAAAAAGTGCCCGAAAAGTTCTGCCTGAAAACAGTATATATTGGCAATCGCTGAACGGTAACTGGAAATTCAACTGGGCAGCGGATCCGGATTCACGTCCCAAAGATTTTTATAAAACCGATTTCGACGTGACGGCTTGGGACAATATTCCGGTTCCTTCCAGCTGGAATATTTATGGAGTTCAGCAAGATGGCAGTTTGAAATACGGAGTACCCATCTATGTCAATCAACCTGTCATTTTTATGCATAGCGTAAAAGCAGACGACTGGCGGGGTGGCGTAATGCGTACGCCTCCAACGAACTGGACAACTTACAAATATCGCAATGAAGTGGGTTCTTTCCGTCGGGAATTCGAGATTCCCGAACACTGGGACGGACGTGAAGTATTTATCAGTTTTGACGGAGTCGATTCATTTTTCTATCTATGGATCAACGGAATGTATGTAGGTTTTTCGAAAAACTCACGCAATACGGCTAATTTCAATATTACCAACTATTTGCGTTCCGGGAAAAACATAGTCGCAGCAGAGGTTTACCGAAATTCCGACGGTTCTTTCCTGGAAGCTCAGGATATGTTCCGTTTGCCAGGTATTTTCCGCACCGTAGCACTTTATTCCACCCCTAAAGTACAGATACGTGATCTGGTTGCAACTCCGGATTTGGATAATAACTACACCGACGGTTCTCTGACAATTCAGGCCGATATCCGTAATTTTGGAAAGAAAACGGCCAAAGGATATAAAGTATGCTATAGTTTGTATGCCAACAAATTGTATTCTGACGAGAATGAACCGGTTATTCTGGCTAGAGATACTAAGGGAGCGGCTATCCGGAACAGTGTCGTTGCCCAGGTAGAACCTATTACCACAGGAAATACCCAGGAAGCGGAAAAAGTGGTTCTGAAAGTAAAAAATCCGAATAAATGGTCGGCAGAAACTCCTTATCGTTATACCCTGATCGCGGAACTGAAAGATCATAAAAACCGGAGTATCGAGACAGTATCTACGATTGTCGGTTTCCGGAAAGTGGAAATCAAAGACACTCCGGCTGATCAGGATGAGTTCGGCCTGGCCGGCCGTTATTACTATGTCAACGGCAAGACGATAAAATTAAAAGGGGTGAACCGGCATGAAACCAACCCGGCTGTAGGTCACGCTATAACCCGTGAGATGATGGAAAAAGAGGTTATGCTGATGAAGCAAGGTAATATCAATCATGTACGTAACTCACATTATACCGACGATCCTTACTGGTATTATCTCTGTAATAAATACGGCATTTATCTGGAAGATGAAGCCAACATCGAATCACATGAATACTATTACGGGGCGGCTTCTCTTTCTCATCCCGTTGAATGGAAAAATGCACATGTCGCCCGGGTAATGGAAATGGTACACAGCAATGTAAACAATCCTTCTATCGTCATCTGGTCGCTGGGAAATGAGGCAGGCCCCGGCCAAAACTTTGTCGCTGCCTACGAAGCTTTAAAACAATTCGATTTATCCCGTCCGGTACAATACGAACGGAACAATTCGATTGTGGATATGGGTTCCAACCAATATCCTTCTATCGGTTGGGTACGGGGAGCTGTAAAAGGAAATTATGATATTAAATATCCGTTCCATATCTCGGAATATGCCCATTCCATGGGTAATGCCTGTGGAAATCTGATCGACTACTGGGAAGCTATCGAATCTACTAATTTCTTCTGTGGCGGTGCCATTTGGGATTGGGTGGATCAGTCGATGTATAATTATGACAAGAAAACCGGTAAGCGTTATCTGGCCTATGGAGGAGATTTCGGAGATATCCCCAATGACGGTCAGTTTGTAATGAATGGTATTGTATTTGGAGATCTTGAACCTAAACCACAATATTATGAAGTGAAGAAAGTCTATCAGAATATGGCTGTGAAAGCGATTGACATCGAGAAAGGTCAATTCGGGATATTCAACAAATATTATTTTAAAGACCTTTCGGATTATGATGTAAAATGGTCCTTATATGAAAATGGCAAGGAAATACAATCCGGTCCTGTGACTACAGGCATTGTTCCTGCCCGCCATACGGTACAGGTAGTTATTCCTTATCAATACAATAATCTGAAGAAAGATTCCGAATATTTCGTAAAAGTGCAGTTTTTACTGAAAAACGATATGCCTTGGGCGAGAAAAGGATTCGTGGTTGCAGAAGAACAAATTCAGGTGAAAGAAGCCCACCGGCCTCTCATCAGCACGATGATAAGACAAGGCGGAAAACTGACCTGCGACAAAAGCAGGACTGCCCGCCCTGTGATCCAAGGGAATAATTTCAAAGTCGAGTTCGATGAATCCACAGGAACGATTTACAGTCTGACTTATGATTCAACAACAATCATAGCAGCAGGTAATGGACCGAAACTGGATGTACTCCGTGCTTTTACGAACAATGACAACTGGTTCTATTCTTCGTGGTTTGACCGTGGTTTACACCATTTACAACACAAAGCCAAAGAAACAACGATTATGAATAAACCGGACGGAAGTATTGTATTGGCTTTTACAGTAGAATCCCAGGCGCCTCATGCAGCAAAAATACTGGGTGGTACCAGTTCCGGTAAGAATACGATCGAAGAATTAACCGACACCCCTTTCGGTCCGAACGATTTCAAATTCACTACCAATCAGATTTGGACGGTTTATCCGGATGGTTCCATTGAATTACAGGCCAGTGTTACTTCCAATCAGCCTGATCTGGTATTACCCCGTTTGGGTTATGCCATGAAAATCCCTCAGGAATATGCCAATTTTACCTACTACGGACGTGGTCCGATCGACAATTATGCAGACCGGAAAAGCGGACAGTTCATTGAACAGCATAAGAATACGGTTGCCGGAGAATTTGTCAACTTCCCGAAACCTCAGGACATGGGAAATCATGAAGATGTGCGTTGGTGTGCCCTAACCAATCAGGCAAATCAGGGGGCTGTATTTATAGCCACCGATCGGTTATCCGTCTCCGCTTTACCATATTCGGCCCAGGATTTGATTCTGGCTTCCCATCCTTATCAGTTGCCACAAGCCGGCGACACCTGGTTGCATCTGGATGCAGCAGTGACAGGACTGGGAGGAAACAGTTGCGGTCAGGGTGGTCCTTTGGTAGCGGACCGGGTTTTCGCCAACAATCACAATTTCGGATTTATCATTCGTCCTGCCGGTAAAGACCTGAGTAAAATAGCCAATATCGCTCCTGCCGGAGAAATTCCATTGTCTATCACACGTAGTAAGTCGGGAACTGTAGAAATAACCTCAGCCCGTAAGAATGCAACAATTTGCTACACCGTTGGAAAAAGCAAAGTAAAAGAATACACAACCCCGATATCACTTCGTGAAGGAGGTCTGGTAACTGCCTGGTTCAAAGACAGACCTGCTATCAAAACGAAGATTTCCTTTGAGAAGCAGGAAAACATCCAAACTGTTGTGATCTATGCCAGCAGCCAGGAAGCCGGAGAGGGAGATGCTTCACACCTCACAGACGGAGATCCCAATACAATCTGGCATACGATGTATTCCGTAACAGTTGCCAAATACCCGCATTGGGTGGATCTGGATGCCGGAGAAGTGAAGAATATCAAAGGTTTCATTTACTTACCCCGCCAAGACGGCAATAACGGTAAGATCAAAGATTATAGCATCCAGGTAAGCATGGACGGTAAAAACTGGGGAACTCCTGTTCAGAAAGGTACTTTCGATAATAGCAGCAAAGAGAAGCAAGTTGAGTTTGCCAAACCGGTGCAAGCCCGTTATATCCGTTTCACAGCTTTAAGCGAACAGAACGGTCAGGACTTTGCCTCCGGTGCCGAAATAACGATTCTGGCAGAATAAAAACAGGATTTATCGATAATAATTGAAAATTCAACTGCCGGGATGAAGCTTTATTCAATAGAATAAAGCTTCATTTTATTATACAAGGTTTTACGGTCTATTTTCAATAAGCGTGCAGCCTCACTTTTATTGTTGTGGCATTTCGCCAATGCTTCACGGATAAGCTGTACTTCATTCTTTTCTCGCTTCAAAGCCAGATCTTCGATTTGAGGGACAGGATCCACAGCTGCCAATTCGGCCGGAATATCTTTCAAAGAGATAAAATCACCGAGACACAATAATGTCGCCCGCTTGACCACATTCCGCATTTCGCGAAGGTTACCGGGCCAGTTATAGTTTTTAAAGACAGACATTACCTCATCCTCGAAACCGATCACATCTTTTCCTAGTTCTTCATTCGAGGCAGCCAGAAAATGATTGGCAAAAACCGGAATATCTTCCTTTCTTTCACGCAAACTTAAAGCTTTTAAAGAAAATTCATTCAGACGATGATAAAGATCCTCCCGAAAATTCCCCTCGGCCACAGCCTTTGTCAGATTCTCGTTCGTAGCGGATATAATACGTACATCAAAAGCGATCTCTTTATCACTCCCCACAGGCTTCACTTTACGTTCTTCCAAGGCCCGTAGCAACTGTACCTGCACATCGTAACTCAGATTTCCGATTTCATCGAGGAAAATCGTCCCTCCCGAAGCAGCCACAAAATAACCCGTCTTATCGTTCACAGCTCCCGTAAAAGCCCCCTTCACATGTCCAAAAAATTCACTGGCTGCCAAATCCTTGGGGATCGCCCCACAATCGACGGCAATAAAAGGCGCCTCCTTACGATTGCTCTGAGCATGAATCAAACGGGCTATGTACTCTTTACCGGAACCACTTTCTCCGGTAATCAATACAGTCATCATAGTCGGAGCTACCAATCGAATATATTCGTAAAGTTTGTCGGCTTCCAGACTCGTACCTTTGATGTATGGCACCGATTGGGGCTTTTTTGTCCGCTTTTTTTGTTCGGGAACAGCAGTCTGTTCCAAAGTGTCCTGGATCTTTTTCAAAATCTCGTCCGGAATGACGGGCTTCGCCACATAATCGAAAGCCCCTAATTTCATCGCCAATACCGCAGTTTGTATATCAGCATAACCGGTCATCAAAATCACCTGAACCTCAGGAGTCGATGCCTTGATATTTTTCAACAAATAAATTCCGTCCTCATCCGGTAAACGCAAATCTGTCAACACGACATCATATTTCGTCCCTTTCAGCTTCGCCAAAGCTTCGCGGCAAGAAAAAGCATTCTCTACTTCAAACCCTCTTTTTGTCAACCATGTTTTCAACATCAGACAAAAAGTGGTATCGTCATCTACCAATAAAATTTTAGCCATATACCAATTTATAAAACAGTCGAACCGACTGAACTGTTTTACAAAATTAGGAAACTAACTCCACGAAACGAAGCATTTATCTTTTTTTTCGCAAAAAAAAGTCAATTCAAAGGCGAATTTTTCAAAAAATATTTAACTTTGCATCACAAAGTAATTTGAAATATGAATAATCAGGAAGCTTTAAACACTTTAAACGACATCCGGAACATGATGGAAAAGTCCACCCGGTTTGTCTCATTCAGCGGATTGTCCTCTATCGTCATCGGCATATACGCTTGTATCGCCGCGATAATTGCTTATTCTATCCTGGGAAATACAACACCGGTACCCAGACTGGATGTCGACACGCCTGCGAAACTACAACTTTTGATCGTCTTCGCTTCTTTACTGATTATCGTTTGTATCGTTACGGTCATCCTGATGTGCAGGCACAAAGCCCACCAAAACAACCAATCTCTTTTATTCGATTTCAATACCAAAAGGCTACTGTGGAATTTCTTCCTGCCTTTGGTTGTAGGCGGAATACTTTGTATATCATTGATCTGGCAAAGCCATTATGGCCTTACTTCTTCGATCATGCTGATATTCTATGGCGTCGCTCTGATCAGTGCGTCGAATTATACGTTTTCCAATACCCGCTATCTGGGTTATGCGGAAATCGCTCTCGGCCTGGCCGATAGTTTTGTAGAAAATTATGCCCTGTTGTTTTGGGTCGTCGGCTTCGGCCTCTTTCATATCGTCTACGGTATCTTTTTTCATTTGAAATACGAAAAAAAGAACAAATGAAACTAAACCTGGAAGATATTAATAAGGCCTTTGAAAGTAAAGCCCGGTTAGGAATCATGTCGGTACTCCTGGTCAATGAATCCATCGATTTTGTATCCTTGAAAAATTTGCTTGAACTAACCGATGGTAATCTGGCCAGCCATACCCGGAATCTGGAGGAATTGGGGTATATCCGAAGCTACAAACAATTTATCGGCCGTAAACCCAACACTACCTTTTCTGTCACCCCCGAAGGAAAAGAAGCTTTTAAAAAACACCTGAATGCCCTGGAAAATTTTCTAAAAAATCAACTGGAATAATAATATCTATTTTTTTACACTTATACTTTGAAATACAAAGTTCCTTTATTAAATAAATTTAAACTCTTCTGATTATGGAAACACAAATCTCTTTTTCCAACCAGGAAAAATACCCACGCCAAGGGTTTATGCAACGGAATGCCTTGTCTGTCAAAATTATTTTAATCGGAGTTTTAATTCTCATTCTCCTGATTCCGCTTGCAATGATCCGGGGATTAATCTCGGAACGTTCCGAAACCGCCTCGGAAGCAACAACGGAAGTACAAAACAAATGGAGCAGCTCACAATTGGTAACAGGCCCTTTCATCAGTATTCCCTGCTATGAAAACTACGAAGAGACTTATTATGAAAACGGAGCCACGAAAATCAGGGTAAAGAAAGTCAAAAACTATATCCATATTCTTCCCGAGCTTCTGGATATTACAGGAAATGTAGAAACCGAAGAACTGAGTCGTGGTTTATACGATATTGTCGTATATAAAACGCCGTTAGTATTAAAAGGCAAATTTATCATCCCGGAACATTTCGAAACCACCATTTTGCCCGAAGACATAGCGCTTCAGCATGCGACCTTGAATCTGGGGATTTCCGATCTTCGGGGAATCAGCGAACAAATAACTGTCGACTGGGGTAAAGAAACGCTTCAATTCAACCCAGGATTACCTTCGGATTTTATTTTATCTTCGGGTGTTTCCTCCGTACTACCTCAACACCAAAAACTTCAGGCCGGAGATTCGATTGAATTTTCGATCCAACTACAGCTTAAAGGCTCAGAATCGATTCAATTCAGTCCCTTCGGTAAAACGACACAAATCCACCTAACCTCCAATTGCACTACCCCGAGTTTTACGGGAGCCTTTTTACCGGAGAACCGTGAGATTACGAACAGCGGTTTCACTGCCGACTGGAAGGTATTGAACCTCAACCGAAATTACCCCCAGGTATTCACCAGTAACCAGTACCACAATGAAGAAGAACTCTCTTCTTTCGGAGTCAACCTCTTATTACCCGTACAACAATACCAGCAATCTATGCGCTCCGTGAAGTATGCCTCCCTGATTATCATTCTTACTTTTGTGATCAGTTTTTTTGTGGAAGTGATGCAAAAAAAGAATATCCATCCTTTCCAATATTTACTGATAGGACTTGGCTTATGTTTATTTTATACGTTATTGATCGCCATTTCGGAACATCTGGGGTTTAATTTAGCCTATCTTATTTCAGCGATCATGACTATTATTCTATTGACACTATATATGCGGGGAATTCTCAAAATCCGGAAAACAGCCTTTACAATAGGCGGATTGCTGGCTCTATTATATCTCTATATCTTTGTATTGATTCAGATGGAGACTTACGCTTTATTAGCCGGTAGCCTCGGATTATTCATCATCCTGGCGGTCATCATGTATTATTCACAAAAGATCAACTGGAACGGAGGAATGAAATAGTAGAATTATTCCGGTCCTTGTTCGTCTTCGGTGTTCGTGTTCGGGGACCCGGTCGCTTCTGTCGGTCATCTACCTTTTTCTTTCACTGACCGGCGGAACTCCTCGCAAGCTCGTCAGACACCACCGGTCGGCCGTTCAGAAAAAGCAAGACGACACTCGACAGAGCTCCAATGGTCCACGAACACGAACACCTTCGACTTACGTTATCACTAGCTGGCAAGCTAAAACGGACCTGAAAACCAGAAATTTCAACGAAAAAAGATTTTCCGGTAAAGTAACCCAACTATCCATAATCCGATAGAGGTGAGCCGGTGTTTTATTCTATAAAATTTTTCTAATTTTTCCTTTGCCAAGTCGTGTTAACGTGAGATGCAGGGTTTATGCCGAAAGACCATGGGAGCAGGACCGTTCCAGGCGAACCGGTCTGACGGCACAAAACCCGGAACCGGAATAGAAAGAAAAAATAAACCTACGAATATGTCATCGGTCCACAGCGTAGCATGATCGGCCTGGCATTTTTACGAAAATCTTTTGTTTTAAAAATAGTGATTTCAGTGATGACTTCGGTAAATTTGCCGGAAAATTATGATTTGAATATGCATTATTCTCAGACAATTTTGCCAACTTGCGGCGGTAAAGATCGGATAAAATGGGTACATTGACAGATATTCGGATGGCATGTCATCAGTTGGCAGAACCTGAATTCGGGCATCCTGCCGATTTGGTCGGTTGGATGGGAGCCATGCAGGCACAAGATTATACCATGTCGAAATGGGCTGTCGGGCTGCGTTTGAAGTCGGCTACGATTGCGCAAGTAAATGAGGCCCTGGCGAAAGGGGAAATTGTGCGGACTCACATTATGCGTCCTACCTGGCATTATGTTGCCGGAAAAGATTTACGCTGGATGTTGCAACTCACTTCTTCCCGGCTCAAAAAGATGATCGATTCCTGGGTGAAAGCCAGTGGACTGGACATTTCAGAAAATCAATATACTCAGTGTAATGATTTGATCGGTAAGATGCTGTCCGGAGGAAACTGCCTCACGCGTGAAGAGATAGAAATGGAGTTGGGGCATGCCGGTGTCCCTGTTACCGGCGATCGGGTAAGACGTTATGTGCTCCGGGCCGAAATGGAAGGGATTGTATGTAGCGGTGCGGATAAGAATGGAAAGCCCGGTTATGCTTTGCTGGATGAACAGGTGGCCCCTGCCTCCTCCTTGCCCAGGGAAGAAGCTTTGGCGCGTCTGGCTGTCAATTATTTTCGTAGTCATTCTCCTGCTACTCTAAAAGATTTCGTCTGGTGGTCGGGACTGACGGTGACAGAAGCCCAACAGGCGATCGGTTCGATTAAAGAACTTCTAGTTGAAGAACATTTTGAAGGACAGGCGTTTTGGGTGTTTGCAGCTTGTCGGAAAACGGAAAATAGAGATCTGATCCAATTGCTTCCTCCTTTCGATGAGTATTTGGTGAGCTATAAAGACCGGACTCCCGTTATTCCGGAAAAGCACCATTCGAAAGCTTTTAACAGGTGGGGGACGTTTTATCCGGTGATTTTATATGGCGGACAGATTATAGGTAATTGGAGCAAGGTGAAAAAAAAGGAAGGGTTGACGGTAACGGTTTCGTTTTTTGATAAACGATCGAAATGTCCTTTAAAGCTCTTGCAGGAAGTTGAAAAACAATATCGGAAATTTGTAGATGGATATGTCCCGGATTGAAAGAGAAAAAAGAGTGGTCGGGATGATGGTCCGTTTGTATTGCCGGAAGCAGGAAGGGAACGATTGTTTGTGCGAGGAGTGCCGGGCTTTGTTGGAGTATGCGCATGCCCGTTTGGAGCATTGTCCGTTTGGAGAACGTAAAACTTCGTGTAAACATTGTAAAATACATTGCTATAAACCCGGTATGCGGCAGAAAATGCGGCAGGTGATGCGCTATGCCGGTCCGAGAATGTTATTTTATCACCCGCTGATAGCTTTGAGACATTTGTTCGGTGATTTTAAATGATCGGGAAAGAACGCCGGTCGATGCATTTTATGAACTTTATAGACTTTATAGGCCGATTTGATTCTAGGTTTATTTTTTCTTTCTATTCCGCTTCCGTTTTTTATATCGTCAGACCGGTTCGCCTGGACCGGTCCGTTAAGGCTTTCCTTCACTGACCGGTGGAAGTGACCGGGTCGACAATTCCGGTCACCGGAGACGAATAAGTAACGAAATAAACTTACTTTTGCAGTTGTATATTTAAGGAAAACGCATGGAACAAGGACTGGAATATTTCGGTGTATTGACGGGTTTGCTTTATCTCGGTTTGGAGATCGTTCAGCATCGGGCAATGTGGATTGTCGGGTTTGTTACTTCGTTTGTCTATATCTTTGTTTTTTTCTTCTCTAAATTCTATGCCGACATGAGCCTGAATATTTATTATGTCTGCATCAGTATATACGGTTTCTGGCAATGGCATAAGGGAAAGGCTGTACAGGAAGGCACTGAAGTGCTGATATTGTACCGTCGTTTGAATATCAGGCTGATATGGGGCATTACTGTCGTAACTGTTTTTTTGTACGGTACGTTGTATTTCATTTTGTCGGATTATACCGATTCGCCCGTATCGGCCGGAGATGCTTTTACCACAGCTTTGAGTATTACGGCAACGTGGATGCTGGCCCGGAGAATATTGGAACACTGGTGGTTTTGGGTGGTGATCGACGGGGTGTCGGCATTGTTGTATTATCAGCGGGCTTTGTATCCGACCTGCTTTTTATTTGTATGTTATGGCGTATTAGCGATTGTAGGATGGATCAATTGGAAAAAGAAAGGAAAGTGGTATGATCAAAAGATATAAATGTGTGGTTGTTGCAAACGGTTTATTTCCGACAGGGCAACAGGCATTGGAACTATTGAGGCAGGCTGAATTTGTTGTTGCCTGTGATGGGGCTGTGATCGGATTGGAGAATGGCCGGCTACCGGATGCGGTTGTCGGTGATTTGGATAGTTTGCCGGAACCGGTTCGAAACCGTTATTCCGATCGGATTCACCGGGTGAAAGATCAGGAGACGAACGACTTGACCAAGGCTGTGAATTATGTCAAAACTTTAGGCTTCCGGGAAGTATTGATTCTGGGGGCTACCGGTAGGCGTGAAGATCATACCTTGGGTAATATTTCTTTGCTGGCCCAGTATGTGACTGAATTCGAACGGGTAGAAATGGTTTCCGATTTCGGATGGTTTACACCCTTATACCGGACGACTACTTTGGATAGTGAACCGGGACAACAGGTTTCCTTGTTTTCATTGTATCCTAATGGTAGGATTTCTGTATCCGGACTTCGTTATCCGATAGAAAAAAGGCGTCTCCTGTATTGGTGGGAAGCGACATTGAACGAAGCTACCGGCAAGGAGTTTACCGTTATTCTGGAAGAAGATGCCAGGGTGTTGGTATACCGTACTTTCTCTAGTTTATAAAGTTTATAAAGTTCTTTACGAACTTTATAAACTAATTCCCTTCCGGCAATGGCAGAGGAATGCTAAACGATAAAAACGTCTGCCGGAAGCCTGTTATGCTAATGCTTCTACCAAGCGGGGCATTAATACCGGGAGGGTATGCTCGCATTGAGCCGTGTAGAAATTATCGTCGATCACAGCAGGTTCGTCGGTTGCGATGCCTTTTTGAATAGCGGCTTTGGCCAGAGGATGAATGGCCAGGCGTTTCCCTTCTGTGATACCTGCAATTTCAAAAATTAAACCTGCAGCACAATGTCCGGCCATTATTTTCTTTTTAGTGGCGAATTCCTGAATGACTTTTAATAGATCGACATTGTAAGGTTGGGTCGCATTGTTCTGGAATACAGGTACTGCATCACCACATGAAAATACCAAAGCATCGAATTCGTCGGAATGACCGGACAGATGGGCTATGATATCGTCTGCTTCCAGGGGGATACCTGAATTGGTCCTGATGGTTTTCGTATCGGAAACTGCAAATACTTTGTAAGAGATTCCTTTTTCAAAGAAGGTTTCGAGGTATTGGAATAATCCTGATCCGTTAACCGGATTTACTGCTAATACTGCTACTTTTTTTGACATAGTCGTATAATTTATAAATGAGACAATAGTTATTTTTAGTAAGTTTATTACTTTTGTGATGTAAAGGTAAGCGGTGTTTTTTGAACATGCAAGAACGCACTTGAAGATTAGTAAATTACCTCGATGTAACTAATATTGAAAAACAGCTGATTGTAAAAAGTTAAAAAAATGAAAAATTTTCATCATGCCGAGAATTGTCCGATCCGTGATATACTGAGCCGGTTGAGTAGTAAATGGGCGATGTTAATATTGATTACGCTGGATGCAAATGAAGTAATGCGCTTCAATGATTTACAGAAAAGTATCGGCGATATATCCCAACGTATGCTCTCGGTGACTTTGCGTACTTTGGAGGCCGACGGTTTAATCGGGCGTAAAGCCTATCCTGAAATTCCTCCCCGGGTGGAGTATAGCCTGACTCCCCGGGGGCTTAGTTTGATTCCTTATCTGGAAGGCCTGGTCGGTTGGGCGTTGGCTAATATGCCGCAGATTATGAATGAACGTGAGGAAAAAGTTGTATAACCGATTGTCTGGAGAAGATTGGCTTTTTAAATAGGGTGTCTTTTCCGGTAATCGACAGGGGATTGTCCGTATCGTTTTTTGAAAAATTTACCGAAAGCGGATTGATCGGAAAAGTGTAATAGTTCGGCTATTTCTTTGATCGATAAATCGGGATGATCGAGTAGAGCCCGGGCTTCACAATAAAGTCTTTCAAAAATAAACTGACTAGGCGTACGCCCGGTCAGGCTTTTAATGACCGAAGAAAGATATTGTGTGGTGATATTCAGTTGATCGGCATAGAACGGTACTAAATGTTCCCGGCGATAATTTTGCATCAGAGAGTCGAAAAAATGTTTCAGGATATATTCGTATCTGATTTGATAGGGTTCATCGAGCAAGTTCCAATGATTTTCGATCCAAATGTTGCTGAGTTCCAGAAGAAAGGTTACCAGGGCATTTTGTATGATTTCGTGTTTTAGGTGGTGATGGGTCAGTTTTAATTTTTCCTGAATGGTATGTATACTTTCGGATACAACCCGATGTTGTTGCTGATTCAAAAGATTGACCTGCCGTTGTTGTAGCATGACTTTCGTGATGTGCCGGTACATTTTGTCGGAGGCGGGTAAAGTGTCTAAATAAGATTTATCGACTAACAATAAACTGCCTTGAAAATCAGAACCGATCTCTGTAAATTGACAATAGTATTCCGGGGCAAGAACCACCAGGCAGGAAGGTTTTAAAAAGTATTCCAAACCGGTAATCGTGATTTGTGCCGTCCCTTTTTGAATTAAAAGATAACGGAATATTCCGTCGAATAAGGGAGTATTTTCGAACGTATTTTTTTCAGTCAAAAAAAAAGAAGCTATTCCTCTCTCCTGAAGAAACGATTTGTCCCAAAGAGAGGAAAGACAGTCCTGGGGTGAATGAATCCTGTTTAGCATGTTGTAAAGATAAAGTTATTTTCAAATAAAACCAATTGCATAGGAAATGAAACTTTTGGGAATGAGGAAATCGATAGAACTTTGTAGCGTGATTTTAAATAGGAAGATATGCAAAATTCAAAGACATTTTTATTGGTTTTATTAGGTATTCTGGCTGCTTTCGGCCCTTTTGTGACAGATATGTATTTACCTGGCTTACCTTCTATGACCGTTTATTTCGATACAACGGCTTCTATGGTGCAATTGGGGATTACGACAGCTATGCTGGGATTGGGATTCGGACAGATAATCGTCGGCCCTTTGAGCGATAAATACGGACGAAAATTGCCACTTCTGCTTTCCTTATGGCTTTTTATTTTTTCGACCATCGCTTGTATTTGCTCTTGGAGTATCGGAGCTTTTATCTTTTTTCGTTTTCTCCAGGGAATTGCAGGGGCCGGTGGTATTGTGATTTCCCGTTCGGTGGCTACCGATTGTTATGGTGGTAAAGAATTGGCGAAGGCATTTGCTATGATTTCGGCGGTAAACGGATTGGCGCCTATATTGGCTCCGGTGGGGGGAGGAGTTATGTTGAAATTTACCAACTGGTTGGGTATTTTTGTTTTTCTACTGTTTTTAGGAGTTCTGTTGCTTTTACTTTGCTTGCGCCTGAAAGAGCCTTTACCTCCTGAACGTCGGATCGATGTACCGGCTTTTTCTTCTTTCCGGACTTTTCTGCCTCTTTTCAAAAAACGTCGGTTTATGGGCTATGTGTTCATACAAGCTTTCGTTTTTGGAATGATTTTCGCTTACATTTCTTCTTCTCCCTTTGTTTTACAGGAACATTATCGGTTATCCCCTCTGTTATATAGCTTGTGTTTTGCTGTAAATGCAATTGCACTGATTATCGGAACAACGCTTGCCGGCCGTTTTCGGCATATTAGGCAGGGGATGGTTACCGGGGTGATCGGTTCGTTTGTGTTGGCTGTATTTACCGGACTGACTCTGTGGTATGAAATGCCGATCGCTTACTTTGAAACGGCTCTTTTTTTGAATCTGATTTTCGGGGGCCTTGTTTTGCCGACTTCTACAGCTTTGGCGTTGGACTCCGAACGGCAGAACGCCGGGGCTGCATCGGCGGTATTCGGGGCCGTCAGCTTCCTGGCGGGAGGAATCGTTTCGCCTTTAGTCGGAATAGGAAATATCCTGCACACTACGGCAATTATTATGGTTGTCAGCTCTGCGATCGCCGTCTTGATGATCGGAGGAAAGAAAAATGCTGCTTCGACCACCTGATTTTTCGGTCGAAAGGCAGAAAAAGGAATAAAATAATGTATTTTTATCCCTGATTTTAATCTGATCGGTATGGAATTAATTATGTTAGGTACAGGCAATGCCATGGTGACCCGTTGTTATAATACCTGTTTTGTACTCTCTTCAGGAGAAGAATATTTTTTAGTGGATGCAGGAGGCGGAAACGGCATTTTCAAGCAGCTGGAGCAAGCCGGAGTTCCTTTTACAGGTATTCGTGAGATGTTTGTAACACATGCCCATACCGACCATATCTTAGGAGCGATCTGGGTTATCCGGAAAATAGCTACTTTGATGTCGAATGATAAATATAGAAGGAATTTTATCGTTTACGGGCATAATGAAGTGATCGATGCACTGAGAACCTTTTGCCGTTTGACACTCCCCGGGAAAATTTTGAAATATATAGATGAACGTATCTTTTGGGGTGAGGTAAAGGACGGTACCCGGAAAGAAATCCTGGGACTGCCAATCTGTTTTTTCGATATTCTTTCTACCAAGATGAAGCAGTTCGGATTCCGGGTTTTGTTACCCGATGGACAGGTGCTGGTTTGTCTGGGAGACGAACCTTATAATGAGGCCTGTAAGAAATATGTCGAACAGGCCGACTGGTTACTGGCCGAAGCTTTTTGTTTGTATCGCGACCGGGAAATTTTTTCACCTTATGAAAAACATCACAGTACTGCTTTGGATGCCGGTCGTTTGGCCGAAGCTTTGGGGGTAAAACATTTAGTCCTGTATCATACGGAAGATAAGACTCTGGCTGAACGTAAGGAAGCATATACCCGTGAAGCCTCTTCGGTGTTTACCGGCAGGGTTTATGTGCCGGATGATTTAGAGCGGATTTCACTGGAATAACTTGAGAAATTTTATCGATTCGAATGTAAACCTATAATACATGATTTATTTAGAAACAGAGCGATTGGTTTTACGGGATTGGAGAGAAGAGGATTCGGTTGTTTTTTCTCGAATGAATCGGGATCCCAAGGTGATGGAATATTTTCTGAAACCACTGACCGACACAGAAAGCCGGGATTTTTATGAACGCATCCGACGGGAAATCGACACATTCGGTTGGGGATTATTTGCTGCAGAAGTAAAAATATCCGGGAAATTTATCGGTTATATCGGCTTACATCATACGAATTTTGAAACAGATTTTTGTCCCTGTATCGAGATCGGTTGGCGCTTATGCGAAAACTCCTGGGGACGGGGATATGCTACCGAAGGTGCCCGGGCTTGTCTGGATTATGCTTTCAGGCAATTACAACTACCGGAGATTTATTCCTTTACTTCTTTACCCAACAGACGCTCCGAAAGGGTAATGCAAAAGATCGGATTGCAAAAAATCGGGGAGTTCGATCATCCGTTGGTCCCTGCCGGACATCCGTTGCTCAGGCATGTACTTTATCGGGCTGAAAAAGGGTAAAACAGCTTCCTCGATAATGATTTCCCAGTCATTGATCCGGATACTGACGGGTACATAATAACTGTCGAAAGTGATTTCTATAGTGAAGTCATGGTCGGAATTAAAATCAATATCGGGATTCTCGGCAAGTAATCCGCTGATCAGTTTTTCATTGTATTGAAGCTCCTTTTCGGGACTGTATATCTTTAGCCGGGTGTCACTATCGGTTTGTAATTGCATGACATTGAAATCGGCGATCCAGGTATTCGGAGAATCCGACGGTTGGGAATATTCCGGGAGGTAGCTTATCGGTTGACCGGATAGAGTTTCTCCTTGATAATCATAATTACCGTTATTATCTTCTATACTGATCCGGAGTTGTAGAGTGGGGGTGGCATAATGGACGATTACGTGGATATTGTTGGTGATCCGCCGGAGATCAACTGTGATTTCCTGGTCCTCGTCGGCGTTTACGTCGATCGTTTCATGTAGGCCATGATAGAGTAATGAAGGGAGAATAGGGACTGTATTATCGGTTGTCCGGTTTAACTGTAATCCGAAATCTTCGAGATGGGTTTGTGAAGGGACATGGGAAGATAACCGGTAACTTTCGGATAAACCGGCCCAGACGACAAACTGGTATCGGCCTTGGGGAAGGGGCATTTCCATCATGTAGTGATCGAGTTGCAAAGCCGAATCTTTTCGTTCACATACGAATATTCCTTGCCGGTCGAAAACAAAAACCGACAAATGGTCGGTTTCGGGAAATCCCGGCGTCAAAGGAGCACCATTAGAATCGGTGTAGCGGAATTTCAATGACAAATATCCCCCGCAGCCGGAACGATTTTCACGTATACAACCTGCGGATAAAAAGATTAACGTGATAAACGACAGGGTTGGGATCACCTTCATTATCCGTAGGTTGTACTGTATTTTTATTTTATAGGTCACAATCTTCATCGATTTCCTGCCATTCGTCTACGGTGATATTTACGTCAACCCAAGTGTTGGGGCTGATAACCTGATTGTGGTCGAAATTATCGTTCGGGTTACCCGGGGCTTGAATAGAATTGAGGGTCATGCGGTAATATTGGTTCCGGTAAATTCCATAGGGACCGTATTGCCCGCTGGCTGCACTGTTTACAAGTACATGAAAATAACACATCCCGTTGGTGAAGGTGTTGTCACTCAAGGAATAACCTCCGGTAAGTGCCGGCATATCCGGAGCATGGGCAATACATAATTCGGCATATTTTTCTGCATCTGTGCCGGTAATGAAATAGTTACTGCTACCATCGTCGGTACGTACGACATAAAACGTCCCGTAACCATTCGGGTTATTGACGAATTCGAAGTCTGTCGCTCCCTGGGGAGCAGTAACTCCGGTCTTGATTCTGCAAATCTGGGTCGGAAGAAATTGCCCCTGTATACTTAAAAAGGTGGTTTGGTCGACCAACGAACTTCCGGGGATATAATTGAATGAATTTTCAAGAGCATAACTAAAAGTAGTGGGAGTGGCCGTTGCTTCATTTACCGGAATCTGATCGGTTCCGCGAACAAAATCATTTACATTATAGCTATCCCAATTGTAATCTTTGATGATCCCTCCATCGATTTTAGGGATAAAATAAAAGCGTCGGTTTATATTTCTCCAGCCATAGGTGATATTTTGCATAGTCCCACCGCCGTTGACGACGAAAGAAGTGCTTTTAACGACAGCAGCTTTGGCCACTACCCGGGAAACAGGGATAGAGATCGGATTCGCTTTGGCCGCTTCGGCTGAAGTGGCTAAGGCATCGCCGGGAGTGACGGCAGGATATGTCGTGTTGAACATGACGAAACCATCGGTCGGATTGGTTAAGTCGGAGATACTTTGTTCGAATTCTTTATAACTGAAAGCTCCCAGGCCTCTGGAGGTAATTTCATTGATAATGGCAGGAGTCAGGTTGATGCCGGCAAAGATATATTTATCGGCTTTTAAGGTCCGGATTGGGGTAGAAGCTGTCCAGCTATTACCTGAATTGATCAGGGTATTGGCGTCGGTACTGAAAGATGCGATTGTCGGGGCGTGAGGAGAAGCGACATCATAAATAAAGACATGGAGGGTTTTTACTGCCGTTTCCCCGGCGGTACCGCTGTTTGTGGCTTTGGTCTGCATATTTGCAGGAGCACTGATTTTGAATGTGGCGAATACCTCTGTCGGATTTTGATCTATGGGCAGGTCGCTTTCGGCCGGCGAAGCATCGTTTTTACTGCAACCCATTAGGGTTGCAGTAGCGAACATTATCATAAACAAACAATTCTTTCTCATTGTATTCTTTTTTAGTTTGTCAATTTATAAGGGTTTTACTGGGATTTTTGTTTTTTGTTTTATATTCCTGAAGTTTTGACTTTTCGTCCGTTTCATTAAATTTTATTTGCTATTGAGCGGTGGCCGGTAGAGAAATAAGAAAAGTTTTTTCATAACCAAGAAAGAAAAGTTTCGTTTATCAGTAAAAAAACAGAGTTAGAGGAGGAAATATAATATGAGGCGAACGGGCGTTCTAATATGGATTTTATGGATGGGATTGTTCGGATTTACATTTTGTACAGACCGACTGGAAGAAGTGGAAGAGCAGTATACCGGAGAAAATGAGGTATGGGTACGTTTGATTGTTTCCAGACCTTATTCCGGTAAAGAGGTCCGAAGTAAGGCCGGGAATGATCGGGAGACAGAAATAGATGAAATTCAGTTGTTGGTTTTCGAAGAGGGGGGGATATAAATACCGGGTTCCGGGCATTTCGATCACAAATTCAGGAACGACCACTTCGTTCAGTGCCCGTTTGCTTGCAACAGATAAAACCTTGGACCTTTATATTGTTGCTAATGCTACAGCAGCAGTATTGGCGAATGAACCTCAGGTCGGTGATACCGAAAACGAGGTACGGACAAAATTACAGCTGGGGTTCCCCCTCGGTGGAAATTTCACTACTTTACCGATGTCCGGACATTACCGGCTGGTTTCAGGGCTGGATGCGAATTACCGGCAAGAAATCAGCGGTGTGAGCATGTTAAGAGCTGTTGCCCGGGTAGATGTGTTGGTCGGTGGGATTACGAATTTTGAATTGACAAGCATACAAGCTTATCGGGTGAATAGCCGGATACAACTCATAGCGAATCAGGATCTTCCTGTTGTTACCGCTCCAAAGTATTCCGGTGAATAGCCGGATGGAGGTCAATACCCCGGTCTCGGCAGTAAGTGGTAACCAGGCGGTTTCCGGACTTTATTTGTCGGAATCGGTTTCTCCTGCCGAGTCTGAACGGGTGAACGGGGCTACTTGTGTTGTCGTTGGAGGAAAGTATGCAGGTAGTGGGGAAGTGACCTATTACCGGATTGATTTTGATCCGGACGATACTCAGGGAAGTTTCGGTCAGATATTGAGGAATCATCGTTATGTTTTCACGATACGGAGCGTTGCCGGGCCGGGTTGGTCATCGGCTGATGAAGCGGCCAGTAATCGTTCTGCACAAATTAATCTGGATATACAATCCTGGGACGAGTCGACGACAGACATGTATTTCGATACGGATCATCATTTTGGAGTATCTACACGCGAGGTTGTCCTGGGAAGTAAACAGAATGCAGCGTTGACCGTTCAGGTCGATACAGATCTTTCCGATTATACCTTCCAATGGTCGGATGAACAGGGCAATGTGTCGGGGACAGCTGCACAATCGCTTACCGGTTCGTATTTTAAAGTGGAAAAAACGAATAACGGGAGGCATATCGTGGTCACTGCATTGCAAAGTAATAACAGCGACAGTGATGAACGAAAAGCATATTTTGTGATCAATGCCAGCCGTTGGCGTATATTGATGACTATTCGCCAACAAATTGTGGATATTTCGGGCCGGACGATAAATATGGTTTCGTTCAGAAGCTATTTAGGACATTTAGGAGAAAATTTGTTATTACCCAATATTTCGCCTGAAAGCCGGGGAGCAGGCCTGCAGGGGATTCTGAATAATCCGGCTAACTTCGGTACTGGTGGTACTGTCACTTGTGGAGGCTTTAATTTGCTGTTGACGAATGTATCTGCCAGTAGTATAAACGATGCTGCTTTAGCACTTGCCGATGTTATTTATTTCAATTATGTCAGTAATGGTGATTTAAGGATTGATCTTTCACCCGTCGGCAGATGGTTGAAGGCTTCTGCAAAACGGGTATTGATTTTGTCTTTCGATTCCCAGGGAGTCAATACTCCTATCATGCAGGAATTTCTCGGAAGTACTCCGGATTTGATGCAAACTTCACCGAAAAGCGGTTCATATCCGTTGGCCGGAAAGTCGGCTTCTGATTTTTTTACGGATATGGGGCCCTTTACTGTCACGCCTTATACTCCTGTCGATGCAAATTTCAAATTTCAGAATTATGACGTTACTCATGGAGACATCGGTCCCGGGAGTGCAGAAGGGATTACCCCTCTATTGAACGGACCGGGCGGTGGCATTGTCTTGGGCGTCAATATGTCTCGCCGGATTATCTATATCGGAGATATCGATATCTTTTCTGCAAATAATAGTAATAGCGGAATTAACAATTCGAAAGGAACCATCAATAGCAATGCGTCGAAACTGATAGCTAATCTGTTTGCCTGGGTCGTCGGGGTCGTTCAGTAAAAAACTTATCGGAACGATAACTTCGGTTTCTAAAGTTCATAAGGCTTATGGAGTTTATAGACCCTATGGCCGTAAAAGAAAAAAACAAAGGGGATATGATGTACTCCGAATCCCGTTTTCTAGGCCATTATCTGTTTGAAAAACCGGATTTCCAGTTGAAAAAAATTACAGGATTCTATATCGATATTTTGGATTATACCGATACGGAACCTTACCCCCCCTGTTACTGATCGGTGATATAAAAGAATAGTAGGGGAGAGATTCTGGAATTATTTTCCTATTCTACATGTGAAAATCCGGTGACCGCATGAATCGGTCTTAGAAATCGGTTGCTGAAGGTTTGTTGATTTCTTTTCTGTTTATTTACTTTTTTATGTAAAGTATTTAAGAAATACGGTAATTACTTTCGTAGCGTATATGGCGGAAGGATTTAATTCGTAGTTTTATGGTCAGGAAGTTAATCATCTGGATCACTATCGTGCTTCGGAAAATAGGATTTTTTATCTGGTTGTATTTTTATCGGATGAAATAGAAAATTTAGTCTTTTGCTTCGAAAATGTGGCAGTAGATACACTTTCATTTTCCGTTTCTCCAAACTTATGGTAGAATTATTCTGTCGTTACTTATTCGTCTTCGGTGTTCGTGTTTGGGGACCCGGTCGCTTCTGTCGGTCGTCTAGCCCTTTCTATCACTGACCGGCGGAACTCCTCACTACGTTCGTCAGACACCACCGGTCG